>Ga0209751_10000558_pt1 | contig 39883 bp, 36 predicted proteins | sample RifCSP13_1_FD_184019 | JGI IMG/M metagenome (GOLD analysis project Ga0209751, IMG submission 184019) | Soil microbial communities from Rifle, Colorado - Rifle CSP2_sed 13_1 (SPAdes) (version 2) | ecosystem: Environmental > Terrestrial > Deep subsurface > Rock core/Sediment | place: Rifle...
CTCGCCCTCCCGCTGTCGATCTTCGCGGCGGTCGGGATTCTTGCGGCGCCGGGCGGCGGGATGCTCCTCCAGCCCGCGGAGGTCGATTTCGTCGCGGTCGCGCCCGTCAGCGTGCGGCGGTTCGCCCTTGCGGACGCGCTGTTCCAGGCGACCATCTTTGGAGTGAGCCTCCCGGCGGTCGCGCTCGTCGCGCTCGGGTACGTCGTTCGGACGAGCCTGCCGCTGTGGGCTGTCCTAGTCCCGGTGGCGGTGTTCGCGGTCTCCCTGTTCGTGTTCGCCCTGTTCGTCCAGGCGGTCGGGATCGCGCGCCTCCTCCGCCGACGGTGGGCGACGCCGCTGGCGGTGACCCTCTTCCTCGCCCTCCTCGCCCCCGCCATCGCCCGTTTCGTCCTCCGGCAATCGACCGCCTACGCGCTTCTCCCGTACCCGACGACGGCGACCGTGCAGGTCGCTCTCCTCCCCTTCGGATGGGGGGATTGGATCGGCGTCCCGGTGTTGGCAGTGTTCGCTGGGGTCGCGTTCCTCGCCCACGAATGGGCCGTTCGCCACCCGTCCCTGCCGAACCTCCGGGGTACCTTCGGCTTCGCGTTTACCCCCGAAGCGAAGCGCTCGCAGCAGGAGGCGCTCCTCCGAGTGGTGAGCCGGTTCCGGCGCGGGCAATCGTCGCGGATTTACCGCCCGACGATCGTTGGCACGATGGCCGGGCTCCACACCGTTCGGATGATGCGAGACGGGACGATCTTCCTGTCCCTGATCCTCGTCGTCGCCTTCGGGCTCCCGTCCCTGATGTCCGCCGGCGCGTTCGGATTCGCGGGCCTGTACATCGTCCTCTTCCTCCCGATCGCCGCCGTCGGCCAATGGATGGTCACGGATCGGTCGAACCTCTGGGTCCTCGCGACCGCCGGCGGCGCGTCGGAGGCGTTCTTCCTCGGATGGTGGATCGCGATGGGGGCCCTCGTGACGACCATCGGTTCCCTCCTCTCGCTGTTCGGTGGGTTGTCGGGAGGAGTCGTCGACGGGGTGGGACTAGCGGCCACGGTTGCGGGGGCCGTGGGCAGCACCGCCGGGGCCGTTGCCGCCGCCGCCAAGTTCCCGTACGCGCCGAACGAGTTCTCCGCGCGGCCGTTCCTCCACTTCCTCCTCACCGGAAGCCTCGCGGGGGCCGGGGCGTTGCCCGTCTTCGTCTTCGGGTTCCTCATGGCGGCGAACCCGATCGCCTTCGGCCTGGCGGCGTCCGGGATCATCCTCGCGTTGGCGGTCCTGATGGCCCGGCTCGTGTCATGGGCCGGCCGCCGACCCAACCTCTGACGGATCAGCCGTACATCGCCTTCGGCTCGGTCGCTTTCTCCTTCTTCTCCTCGACCTGTTCGATGATGTCGACGCTAATCACCATGTGCGTCGGGATGAGTCGAATCTTCCCTGCCAGCTCCCCGTGCGACGCGTCGAGCTCCACGCAGAGCGCGTCGTCCGGCCCGACCGCTGCGTACCCGCGGAAGATCCCGTGGCTCACCATCGGCTTCTCCCGCGTCTCGATGCTCTCGATCCGGTACCGAGAGCCCTTCGTGAGCACGACGAACGCGTCCTCGGCCATCTACTTCCTCTGTTCCGCGAGCTTCTGGAGGTGCTCGACCGTCTTCCGGTAGTTCTCCATCGCGACCTCGACGTTCGCCTCGACGAAGTTCCACGCCTTCGTGAGGTTCCCGTACCGGATCCGGTACCCCTTTCGCGGCGTCCCGCGGTCGTCGACCTCGACCTCGTCGAGGAGATCGACCTCCTTCAACTTGTTCAGGTGGCGGTAGATCGTCGCCTTCGTCGTCTTCAGCTTCACCGCCAACTGCTCGGCGGTCCACCCGCGGTCCGGCCGGGAGAGGAAGCACTCGACGAAGAGCCGGTACGGCACGCTGTCCTGGAGGGACTTCGCGTCCGTCTTCGGGTCGTAGCCCTTCGGAAGGTAGCCGATCTGCGTCAGGAACGTCGTCGCGACGTCGTCCAGGTCCTTGAGCGGCGTCAGAGGCGTGTTGCTCACAACGGATAACTCGAAGCCCATCGGGATCCCATCCCGCAGTCCGTATCGACGTGGGGGAAATGAAGGTTGCGGCGCGAGAAGTTACGCGGGCGCCTCGACGATGCCGCTCACGCACGTGACTTCGAGTCCTCGCGCTCGCAACGCCCGGACGAGCGGGGTGATCCCGACCGAGTCCGAGGCGACGTGACCCGTCACAATCAGGTTCTTCCTTCCTCGCGCGCCGAACTCCGCGTGGAGGCGCGCCAGGTGCCCCGAGTCGATGTGGATGTACACGACCGTGTCGATCCCGTTCGCGAACGCCGCCCTCGCGACCGGGTAGCCTCCGTTCGTGCCCCCGCCGTGGAGCACGACCCACCGCCCGAGGGGGTTCGTCGGCTTCCCCATGCGGACTTCAATCTCCGTCGTCGCGTTTGCGAACTCCGGCAGCTTCCCGAGCGCGGCGACCGCCGCCGACACCTTCGACGTTCGCTTCACCGCCTTCCGGAGCGTCTCGTCCATGATCCGCCGGCCAGCCTCGTCGCACGGGTTGTGGATCGACATGAGGGGGATCCCCAGCTCCCGCGCGAGGCTCGGCACGTGGTCGTAGTTCGTCGCGTGGACCCGGGGCGCGTGCTCCGCCTGCATCGCGCGGACCGCCGCCGACGCGGCCGCCCTCGGTACCCCCGCACGTTGGAGGTTGGCGACGTGCCTCTCGAACACCTTGAGGATCCCCAGGGACGCCCGACCGCCGAGCGGGTGGTGCGCGATTACAAGGTCGTACCCGAGGGACTTCGCCGCCAGGAGGGTACCTACGTCCGCGTCAATCCCGAAAAGGACCCGGCGGACGGACGCAGACGGAACGTAGATCTCGCTGTCCTCGGGCACCTTCGTCTGGCGGGCGAGGTCCAACGCGAGTCGCATGATGGCGGCGGTGTCCATGGGGCGGGCATCGCCCGCGCCGCCAAAAGGGTATCGGGCGAAGTGACGCGCCGCCAAACGCTTAAGGGGTTCCCATCTATCATCACCGGGGTTCGATGGCGTCCGCGGGGGAGTTCGCGCTGCAGTCCCAGCTTGTGGGCCGGGCAGCGGAACTCGCGAGGCTGGACGCGTACCTAAAGGCCGCGTCTGACGGCCAAGGGCGCGTGGTCTTCCTGGCGGGCGAGGCGGGGATTGGAAAGTCCCGCCTGCTCGACGAACTCGCGAAGACCGCGGAGGAGCGGGGCTTTCGCACGATGATGGGCACGTGCTTCCACGAGGCCCTCACGCCCTATTCCGCGTTCCTCGAAGCGTTCCAGAAGGGCGAGCTCGACTACATGTTCGTCGAGGAACCCCTCCGGGTGGAATCCCTCTTCGTAATCGACCCCGCGGGCCTCGTCCTCGCGAAGGCGGAGCGCACGGAGAGCCCCCTCGACCCGGACATCTTCACCTCGATGATCCGGGTCGTCGAGGAGTTCCTCAAGGACGCGGTGCGCCAGGCGGGCGGGGGGGCGAAGAAGGGCGGGCTGACCGTCCTCGGGCTCGCGGACTACCGCATCCTCCTGGAAGGGGGGCCGCACGCGACCGTCGTCGCGATCCTCACGGGGCGGGAGAACGAGTTCCTCCTCGAGGACCTGCGCGGCGTCGTTGCGAACGTCGAGGAGAAGTACGGGGGCGTGCTCGCGACCTGGCAGGGGACGCTCGACGAGCTTGCGGGAATGGACGACTTGCTCAGGCCCCTCCTCGCGTCGAAGAAGTACGACGGCGTCGACTACGCGCGGGGGGACGCGCAGATCAAGAGGAACCGGCTGTTCGAGAACATCTCCCTCGGGCTCGTGCGGGAGGCCCGCCAGGCGCCCCTCCTCCTGATGCTCGACGACCTCCAGTGGGCGGACCCGTCCTCGATCGCGCTGATCCACTACATCGGCCGCGGGATCCGGAACGCGCGCGTCCTCCTGATCGGCGCGTACCGGAGCGAGGAGCTCGCGATGGGGCTCCGCGCGGGGGCGAAGCATCCGCTCGAGGAGGCGATCCAGCTGATGTCCCGGGAGGGCCTTCACGACGAGGTCAAGCTCTCCCGGTTGGACGAGGCGCAGACGACGGAGCTCGTGGAGTCCCTCCTCGGGAAGGTCGACCTCGTGGAGGAGCACGAGCGAGAGGTGTTCCGACACTCCGGCGGGAACCCGTTCTTCCTGATCGAGCTCGCCCGCCTCGTGATCTCCGAGGGCATCCTCGTCCGCGAGGGCGACACATGGCGGTTCTCGAAGACGTTCCGCCAGGTCGAGATCCCCACGCGCGTGTACCACGTCGTCCTCCGGCGGCTTCAGCGCGTGACGGGCGAGATGCGGGACGTCCTCGACCTGGCGGCGATCCTCGGGGACGAGTTCGTGGCGGACACCTTGGCGGCGTGCCTCGGCCGGGACCGGATCTCCCTCCTCCGGATGCTCCGCGACCTCGAGGCGACCCACCACCTCGTTCGCTCCCTCCAGGCGCGGTACCGGTTCGACCACCCGCAGATCCGCGAAGTCCTGCTCCGCGAGATGCCGGAGGGGATTCGCATGGAGTACCACCGGATCGCGGCGGAGACGCTGGAGAAGGTCCACGGTGCGAACCTCGCGAAGAACTACCGGGCCCTCGGGGAGGTCGCCTACCATTGCTTCGAGGCGCGGGACGCGGAGCACGGGATCCCGTACAACCTGCAGGCGGCCGCAGCCGCGAAGCGGGCGTACGCGAACGAGGAGGCGATTCAGTTCTACTCGCAGGCCCTCGAGCTGATGGGCCCGGAGACGCCCGCCCCCGCCCGCGCGGATCTGCTTGAGACCCGCGGTGACCTTCTGGAGCTCGTCGGCCGGTACGACGAGGCACTCGCGGACTTCGGGCAGGTCCGCGAACTTCTGGCCGGACACCGCGAGGCGTCGGCTCGGCTCCACCGCAAGATCGGGGCCGTGTTCCAGCATCGCGGGAAGTACGCGGAGGCGGAGACCGAGTTGAAGGCGGGGCTCGAGGCGATCGGCGGCGGGGCGACCGCGGAGGCCGGACAGCTCGAGCTGTGGCTCGGGAAGACCGCCGAGCGGCGCGGGGCGTACGACGTCGCGATGGAGCACTACGGCCGCGCGAGCGCAATCCTCGAGGCCGCCCCGGACCGGGACGAGCTGGACCTCGCGGAGGCGCACTACAGTACGGGGATGGTCCACTACCTCCGGGCGCTCCGGGAGCCCGCGCGGAGCCAGGAGGAAATCGATGCGGCGCGGGCCCAGTTCGTCGCGTGCCTCGAGGCGCGGCGGCGGCGAGGCGACGAGCTCGGGATGCGGAACGTCCTCAACATGCTCGCGAACACGTTCGCCGTCCAGGGGAGTTTTGCGGAGGCCGCCCAGTACTACGGGGAGAGCATCCGGATCGGGGAGCGGATCGGGGACCTGTGGGGGATCACGAAGCCCCTGATCAACGTCGGGCGGATCCACCGCATGCAGGGGGACCGGGACGCCGCCCTCGCCTCTCTCCTCCGCGCGATGCGAATCCTCGTGAAGGTCGGGGACCAGCGGGGGCTCGCGAGCGCCTACCGAGAGGCGGCCGAGGTGTACCTCGCGCGCGCGGACTACGACAACGCGGTCGAGTACTTCGGCCGGGGCCTCGAGATCGCCGAGCGGATCGGGGACAAGATCGAACGGGCCGGCTGCCTCCTGGGCCTGGGGGAGGGGAACCTCGAGCGCGCGGACGCGCAGTCCGCGATCCCGTGGTTGGAGATGGCGATGGACGCGTTCGAGGCCGTCGGCGGTTGGGACTACGCGTGCACGTCGGCATCCGACCTCCTCCGGGCGTACCTCGCGTCAGGCGCCTTTGAGGACGCGAAGGCGGTGTGCGCCCGGGCCCGCGCCTCGTCCACGAAGGCAAAGACCGCGCGCTTGGAGGGGCTCTGTAGCACGATGGAGGCGGCAATCGCCCGGACGGAGGGGGACCTGGCGGGGGCGGAGGCGATGTTGGCGGCCGCGGACGCAGCGTTCCACGGGCACGTGGCCGATGGAGACGCGGCTCTGCTCGAGTACGAACGGGGGCTCGTCCTGAAGGCGCTCGGGCGTACGGGCGATGCGACGGCGAGCCTCCGGGCGGCGGAACAGGCGGCGCGACGGGTGGGGCGGCCTGGGCTCGCACAGTTGGCGGTGCGCGCGATCCCGTCCTAGGGCAGGATCGCGTCGACGAAGTCCGACGCCAACCAGGTCACGCCCGGCATGAACACGCCGGAGACGGTGACCTCGTACGTGCCGGAGGCCCCGAAGGCCGCGATCGCCTCCGGGCGGTCGAGCTTGACCATCGCGCGGATCCGGTCCCCCTGAATCTGCATCTCGGACGGGCTCCCCGGCGGCGGGGCGAGCTGGACGCCGTTCACCATGAACACGAGCGTGGCGATGTCAAACTGCGACGGGTCGAGGCCCTCGACCTCAAACCGGAGGGTGACCGTCTGGCCCTGGCTGGCCAGGTTCAGCGTCCGCGGCATGAACCGCAGGCTGCCGAAGCCCGAGAACGTCACGTTGCAGGGGCTCCCCTCGATCCGGAGCATTTCCGTGACGTTCGTGAACGTGTTCGCCCCGAGGCGAAGGTCGCAGCCGTCTTGGATCAGGATTCCAATCGGCAGGTCCTGGAACGCGTTCAACTCGATGGTGACGCTCCGGGACACGAGCGCCGCCACGCCGTGCGGGGCCACGCCCCCACCGAGGATCGTGTTCCCCGCAATCCGCGTGTTCAGGACGCGGTCGAGGTGGACGCCGTCCCCGAAGTTACGGTCGATTGTGTTCGCAAGGACGTCGAAGTCCGTCGTCTCGATCAGCGTGACGCCGTGGGCGCAGTTGCCGCGGATCGTGTTGCCCTGGACTGCGCTCGGATCCGTCTGCCAGAACCACAGGCCGCCGCCGTGACCGCCGAGGGGTCGCGGCGGGTTTCCCGAACGGGTCCCGAACGGAATTGGAGCGCAGTTCCCCGTGATCGTGCTGTCCCGCACCAGCACGTTCATCGCGAACTGGCCGTGCACCCCCACGCCGTCGTTGTCTGCAATCGTCGAGCTCAGGATCGTCACGTCGGTCACGTTGTCGAGGAAGATGCCGCTCCCGCGATTCTCGGAGACCTCGTCCGCGATGCTAATCCGGGAGGCCCCCTCCCGTACGAGGATCCCGAAGCCCTGATTCCGCGTGACCCGGTTCCCCTGAAGAGCCAAGTCCGTCGAACCGGGTCCGGCAATCCCGATGCCGACCATCCCGTTGCCCATCACGACGTTGGACTCGACCGCGGTTGGGTCCGTCTGCCAGAACCACATCCCGCCGTTGCCACCTTGGAGCGGTTCGACTCCCGGAGCCGCACTGAAGAAGCCGCCGCCATTCCCAAGAATCGTGTTGTTCGTGACGGTGACGTTCACGGAGAAGCTCACGTTCAATCCGGTGCCGTCGTTGTTCATGATGATGTTGTCGAGGATTTCGACCTCGGACGAGCCGTTCACGTAGATTCCGCGCTCGGCTCCGTCCGAGACGTTGTTCCCCGAGCCGCCAATCAGGACGTTCGTTGACCCTTGGATCTCGATTCCATCGTAGGCCTGGGCGCCGACAACCGTGGAACCCTCGATGACAAGTCCGTCCACATTCGCGATCCGCAAGCCGCCGTACACGTCCCCCGTGATCACGTCCCGGATCGCCAGCCCGTCTGCGCCCTTCCCCGCCTCGAGCGCGTAGTCGTCGCCCGTTAGGGTCATGCCCTCGATCGTCACATCTTGATTCCCGACGCGAACGACCGCGCCGCTGAACCAGCCGCCGTCGATCACGACCCTTGCGGCGCTCTCCCCACGGATCGTCACGGGGATGTCGATGTTCAGCTCTTCATCGTAGCTCCGGTTCGAGCCATACACGAAGACCAGTCCCGTCCGGTTCACGAGACCGAGCGCGCCCGTGATGTTCGACACGCACGGCGTGTTCCCCCCGCAATTCCCCACGTTGTCCACGTACACGATGTCGAACTGCGCAGGACGCGGGTCCGGCGCGAGAAGCGCGAACGCACCGCCGAGAACCGCCAGCGTGGCCAAGAGCACGCCTACCTTTGGAGTCACGTCTTCCCCCTCCTACCGGCCCCTCGGGGCCGCCCCTAGGATCCCAGGAAATCATTCGGCCCGTGCGTATTTAATGGTATCTTGGTGAACTCCCTCCGGGGTACCGTGTGAGGATCCCGGTCTCACTTCTGAGAATGTCCGGGGGGACCGGAGGATCTGTCATCCGCCAACCGTTATATAAGGAGGGGACGTCCCGCGCATGAGGGGGCGTCATTCTGGGGGAGAAGTGGAGTCTGTCGGGGTCATACTTCGAGGCGTGCAACTGCAACGTGGCGTGTCCGTGCGTGTTCCTGAGCGCCCCGACTACGGGGGAGTGCACTCTCCTCGTTGCCTGGCACATCGACAGCGGGGCGTACGGGACCGTGAAGCTCGACGGCCTCAACGTCGTCCTCGCGGTGCACTCGCCGGGCCACATGCTCCAGACGAAGTGGGACGTCGCCGTGTACCTCGACGAGAGGGCCTCGAGACAACAGCAGGAAGCCCTCGGGACAATCTTCGGCGGTCAGGCGGGCGGGGAACCCGCGGCCCTCGGACCGTTCGTCGGAAAAGTCCTGGGGGTGAAGGCGGCGAAGATCGAGTACGAAGCCCGAGGCCGGCACCGGAGCGTCCGCATCCCGGGCGTGGCGGAAGCGGAGATCGACGCGATCGAGGGCCAAGGAGGAAGGGACGTCGTCCTCTCGAACGTGCCGTTCATCGCCGTGCCGAACCAGTCGACCATCGCCGCGAAGTCGAAGCGGCTGACGTATCACGACCACGGGTTCGCCTGGGAGCTCTCCGAGCGGAATGGCTACTATTCGCCGTTCGCGTTCAAGGGCCCTTGAACGATGGGTGCATTCTGCCGAACGCGCCGGTAAAGGGATGCGTGGGCCAGGATTTGAACCTGGGAACCCCTACGGGACAGCGACCTCAACGCTGCGCCTTTGACCATGCTTGGCAACCCACGCAGCGGGCGGAGAAGAAGGGCGGCGTCTATAAAACGTTTTCAAAGGGGAAAGGAGGGCGCGGACCGGGGAGGGGGTTCCGTTCCACGCCCTGTGGTTGTGCGCCCTACTGCGCGGCGACTCCGCGCGACTTCATCGGCGCCTTCGCGGGGCGCGCCCAGACGAGCATGTACCCGACGAGGCCCAGGAAGGCCCCGACCAAAGCTGCGCCGAGGAACACGGCGATGTAGGGCGGGTAGTACACCATGATCTGGGAGTGGACGAGGGCCGCGTTCGCGCCGCTCCATCCGAGGCCGCCGAACTGCACGGGCATCGCCGCCGCGCCGCCCCGGTACCCGGCGTGCATCATGAGCCACGTGCCGCCCACGACGCCCACGTTGTACGTGATCAGGGCGACCGACAGGAGGTAGTTCTGCCACCCGGCCGCCACGCGGCCCGCGTGGGACTCGAGCTGACGGAACAGCCCGGACGCCAACGCCATCATGATCGGTCCCAGGATGATGAACACGAAGTAGCCCACGGTCAACCACGTCCCCGCCCCGCCCCCCGCGACGATCCGCGAGGCCGCGGGGAACCCGAAGACGCCCTGGTAGAGCAGGTACGCCGTCAGGACCACCGCAAGGAGGCCTTGCACGACCGCCGCAAAGGCGAAGCGGTTCGCCCATTTGCTCGTTTGCGCGACATTCTCGTCGGTCATGGTACTCCCCTGGGCCGCGACGGGGTTAACTGTACGGTCGTTGGACTATGGGCGATGTATAGTGTGCATATTCACTCTATACTCGGGAGCCGCACGACGTCGATCCGGACGAACCTCCCTCCATGGATGTACGCCTTCACGCCCTCGCACGGTTCCAGCTCCGCGTCCCCAAACAACTCCTCGTACGGGCGGTCGATCGCTGCGACGGCAAAGGGCTCGATCGTCCCGCCGTGGCTCACCGCCAGCGCGCGCGCGTCCTTCGGCAGCTTGGCGGCGATGCCGAGGACCGAAGCGATCACCGCCCTTCCATGGGCGAGGAGGAGGGGCACGCACTCCGGGATCGCGAACCACGCCGTGACCGCGTCCACCCCGCGCTCCATCAGGTCCCGGTGCCGTTCCTCGTACATTGCGAACTCCTTGCGCGGCCGGGGGGCAAGCCCTGCTTCGACGGTAGGTTCCCCGATCCCGAACTGTTCCATCGTCCGGCAGGCGCGCTGCGTCGGGCTGACGACGTACGCGTCGTACGGGAACTCGAGGGTCTCCCGCGCCTTCGCGGCGATCCGCAGCCCGTGGGTCGTGAGGTCCTCGTTCGCGTCGCGCTCCGTGTGGCGGCGGAGCTCCACGATCTGCATGACGCTGAGGGGGAGATTCGAACTCCCGCGGGCGTGACGCCCACCGGTTTTCAAGACCGGCGCTTTGACCGGGCTAAGCTACCTCAGCGGCGCTCGTACGGACATCGCCGCCAAAAGCCTTGCGGGGCCTATTGACGGGAACGAGATGAATAGACGCCTCCCTTAAGCCCCTCGGATCGCCAAGGAAAGGGCATGGCCCTCGGACAGGCGTTGATCGCGATCGGCTCCTCGTGGCAGATCCTCGTCCTGTCGACAGCGGTCGCGATGCCGGCCGCCGCAGGGCCGTGGGTCGTGGCCTCCTCCGCGATCGGCGTCGCGCTCGTCGCGTTTGGCGGCGGAATGCTCGCGCGGGAGGGCCGCGAAGCGCGAGTCCTGGGGGGGTAACGTCAGCGCAGGGCCTCGACCGCGAGCTCGAACGCGACGACCGGGTGCCCCAGCTCGTGGCCCCGCACGATCCTCGGATGAACCTCCCCGAACCTCCCCGCAGGAGCGCCCGCGATCCGGACGGAGCCACACCGGCCGTCGATGAAATTCGGGTCCTCCGCCGCCTCGATCTCCAGGGCCTTCCCGGCGTCTCGGGCGATCCCCTGCACGAGGGACTTCATCTCCGTGAAGCTCGCGCGCGCATGGATGCTCGCCCCCGCGAGCAGGCGGACGTTCGAGGTCCCGCGGACGGCGTCGCCGATTTCGAAAATCCGTTGCGGGTGGTCGCGGTGCTTGTTCAGCGAGAGCAGGGCGAGGAGCGAGGGGAGGAGCGAGGAACGGACCCGCGAGTTCTCCGCCGTGACGGGGTTCACGATCGTCAGACGCGGGGGACTCTCCCACGGCTCGCTCGGCGGCGCGACGGTCAGGGACATGGCTTCTTGGTAACCGTAGCCGACCATCATCGTCCGGAGCGCGTCTGACCAATCCGAGATCGCGGTCGGCCGGCCGATTGTCTGGCGGTGGGGGAGGGCGAACGGGATCCGATCGAACCCGTATCCGATCGCAACGTCCTCGATGAGGTCCCACGGGTGCATGATGTCCGCGCGGTACCGCGCCGTGCGGAGCCGCACGGAGTCCCCCTCGGGAACCGCGTCGTGCCGCATCTTCCGGAGACACTCGGCGACATCGTTGGCACTGAGGGAGAGGCCGACGAGCGCGTTCGCCGACCGAACGTCGACCGTGTACTCCCTCGGCGTCAGGTCGGGCGTGGCCCGCGGGCCTTCCGGTGTCCGTAGCTCGACGGACTCGATCCGCGCCCCGCGGTCCGCGAGCGCCACGCAGATTACGGTCAGGGCGATCTCCACCGCCTCCCGGTCCGTGCCGGTGACGTCGATGAAGAGCGTTCGCGTCTCCGGGGACAATCGGGTGGCGATCCCGTTGATGATCGGCGGGAACGAGAGGACGACCCCCCGGGAGTCGAGGATGACCGGGTACCGGTCCTTCCCCTCGAGGATGTGGCGGTGCTCAATCCCCTTCTCATGTTGCTCCAGGATCGCCGCCAGATCCATCGAACGGGCCATGCCGAGCGGGACGAACGCGACGCTCTTCGGCGGCACCGCCTTGTACACGAAGGGCGGTGCGACCTTGTCCGCATCGTGGATTCCGATCGCAACCTTCTTTCGCCGCCGGCCGTGGGTGAGGTGGAGGTTCTCTTGGAGTTCGATCAGGGACTTCAGCGACGCATCCGTGAGCTCGACGTCGCGTAGGATCGCCCCCACCCCGATCGGGCGGACGTCCCGCACGCTCTCGTCGATCTCGAAGACGACGCCGGAGGGCCGGACCTCGTACCTCGGCAGCCCCGTCTCAATCCCAAGGAAGCCGCGGAACGCGCGGGCGATCCCTTCGATCGACAGCCAGTCCGGCCGGTTCGGGTTGATGTCGAAGCGCTGGAGTGTGCCTTGGATCCCCTCCGGCGCCGCGCCCATCATCGAGACCTTCGTCTCGACCTCCTCCATGGAGAGGCGGCGGCCCACGAGGTCGCAGAACTCCTCGTGCTCGAACTCGACGACGGTCACCGTTGGCGGCGATGAGGAGGGCCTTATAATAACGTTCAGACGCGGCGAAAGGGATGGGCCCGGCCAGATTTGGACTGGCGACCTCCCGGTTATCAGCCGGGCGCTCCAACCAGGCTAAGCTACGGGCCCACGGAGTGCGCGCAGGAGCGTGGCGGCATCCTAGGCACCGGTAATAACCTTTCGGGGCTTCGGTGGCAATCCGGGGCTGGAACGGGGCCAAAACCCTTTTAATGGGCGTCGGGAAATCCGAGCCGGTGCCCCATGGAGGTCCTAGAAGCCGTTAAGGCTTCTCGCAGCGTGAGCAAGTTCCGTTCGATGCCGATCGGGGATGACAAGATCCAGGCGCTCGCGAACGCGATGCGGATGGCACCGTCCGCGGACAACCTGCAGCCCTGGAAGCTCGTCGTCGTGAACGACGAGGACCTGAAGCGGCGGCTCGCGGGCGCGTGCACGAACGGCCGGAAGCTGCCGAACGCGCCCGTCGTCCTCGTCGCGTGCGCGCGGCTCGACGAGGCGACCGCGACCGTCGGCGGGTACATGAACTCCTACCCGGTCGACGTCGGGATGGCGATCTCGTACCTCACGCTCGCGGCGGTGAACCAGGGACTGGGCACGAACTGGGTCTTCTCCTTCAACGAGGAGAAGATCCGCGAGGCGCTCCGGATCCCGGAGGGCGCCGCGAAGGTCGTCGCGATGACCCCGCTCGGCGTCCCCGAGTCCGCGGACCCGCCGGAGGGCCGCAAGCACGCGGGGGAACTCCTGGCGTACAACGGATACGAATGAACCGGTGAATCATGGCCCGCCGCACGCAGACCCCTGACGGTGCGTTCTGCTCGAGCTGCGGGAGCGCCGTCGACCTCGCCGCCCCGTCGTGCGGCTCCTGCGGAATCCCGTTCGAAGGGGACGCCGTGGGCGTGAAGTGCCCGCAGTGCGGTCGCGTCGTCGACGAGCGGGAGGTGCGGTGCCCGACGTGCGGCCTCGACCTCCCGAGGGTGCCCGTAGAGATGATCCCGACGAAGGACCTGATCGACGAGATCCGCGCGTTCCGTGACCAGGGACGGAAGGAAGCAGGCCGGCTGGAGCAGGTCCCGACCGCGATGCCGGAGGAAACGGAGGCCGCCCTCCTCGCGGAGCTCGAGTCCCTGTGGAAGCTGTCGGAGCCGTTCGAGCAGGTCGTCGCCGCCCGACGGAAGCGCCTGGAGCAGATGGACCGCCTGATCGCCGCCGCGCGGCGCCGCGTGAGGGAGCTGGAGGATCGCGAGACCCCGGCGGAGGCGCGGGAGCGGGAGGAGCTGAAGAAGCAGGTCCAGGAGGTGCTGTTGGAACGGGACGAGATCCTCAAGATTGAATACGGGATCACGGAGATGGAGCGGATCTACCGGAACATCATCACGATGCAGCAGAAGGAGCTCCGCGCGAAGGAGGACGCGTTGCGGGCACGCCTCGAGGGCTTCCGGAAGGAGATCGGGATGCGGGACGCGGAGCGCCAGACCTTAGCGGACCGGGAACGCGAGCTCGAGGCACGGGAGAAGGGACTGCAGGCCCGGATCGCGGAGTTTGAGAGCCGCCAGAAGGCGCAGGGGGCGACCCCGCCCGCGTCGCCGCCCGCACCGGCGGACCTTGCGAACCCTTTGGACCTTCCCGCGGGCGTCACCCGGGAGCAATGGCTCGCTGCGCAGAAGGAGATCCAGGACGCCCTCCTGCAGCTCCGCGGCACCCAGGGGGAGATCATCCTCCCGACGGCCTCGAACGTGCGCGACCTCCGCATGCGGCTCACGGAGCTGGAGGAGTCCATCGAGAAGATCACGGAGGACAAGAACCGCCTCGAGGGCGAGATCTCGGACCTTCGGGAATCGGAGGAGCACGTCCGTACGGTCCTCGTCGAGGTCGACGAACTCCTCGCGAAATTGCCGGACGCGGAGATCAAGAAGTTCGCGCGCTCGGACAGCTTCAAGAAGTACGAGCAGCTCATGCAGCGGCTCGGTGTGTGAGGGACGATGGGACTCCGCGACAAGGCGAAAAAGGCTCTCGAGGAAGGAGACGCGGTCGCGGAGGAGCAGGCGAACGCGCTCGAGGGGCTCGCGCGCGAGGTCGCCCCCGAGGGGGTGGCGGCAGAGGCGGTGCAGCACGAGCTCGACCGCGCGCTGGCGGCGGTGAAGGCCTCCGAAGAGGAGCGAGCCCGCGCGGAATCCACGTTCAAGGAGGAAATCCGAAAGCTGTCGAAACAGCTTGAGGACCTGCGGAGCGCGCTCAGCGACAAGGACATCGAGGTCGACGATCTCCGGCTCCAGATCGCGAAGGAACGGGCGACGTCGAAACAGCAGGCGATCGAGCTCGAGCACCGCGGGGAGGTCGCGGAGCGGGAGCTGGACCACGCGAAGGCGACCCTGAAGACGCGGGAGGGCGAAATCCTCCGGATCGAGAGGGAATTGGCGGTGGTGAAGGGCGAGCTGTCCGAGGCCCGGCAGGTCGGCGAGTCAAAGGAGCGGGAGCTTCGAGGGGAGGTCCAGCGGGCGGAGTCGGAGGTCGTGTCCACGGCCCGGAAGCTCGAGGAGGCGCAGGCAGAGATCACGGGGCTGAAGAAGGAGGTCACGTCCCTCTCGCGTGCCGCGGACGACCGCGGAAAGGAGATCACCGCCCGTGAGCGCACGGTGCGGGAGCGGGAGTCGGACCTCGAGAAGGCGCGGCAGGAACTCGAGAAGACGCAGCGCGAGGTCGACGCGCTCCTGCGGGACACAAAAGCGCAAGCGTCGGAGATCGCCGCCAAGGAGAAGTCCCTCGAGGCCCAAGCCTCGAAGTACGAGAAGCGCGAGCACGATCTCAAGGAGAGGATCGCCGACGCGGAGGGGCAGACCGGCGCCCTCGAGAAGCGGTTGAAGGAGCTGGACGCCCGCGACGAACAGTTGAAGCGGGGGCGGGAAGGGCTGGAGGCGCGCGCCCGGGAGTTCCAGTCGAAAAAGGACGCGCTCGAGAAGCGCGATGCAGAGTTGGCGGCGGAGGCGAAGTCGATTGAGAAGTTGCGCACGGAGGTCGCGGACCGCCAAGCGAAGACGGAGCGGGGAGCCCAAGCCGTCTCGAAGCGCGAGGAGGCGAATGCGAAGCGGGAGGCCGCCTTGGAGGCGAAACTTCGCGAGGTCGAGGCCCGCCAAACCCAGACGCAAGAGGCCCGCGCAATCGTGGATTCGGAGAAGAAAGAGCTCAGCCGAATCCTCGCAGAGATCGACGCCGCCAAGGCGGAGGCCGCGAACCGCGCGAAGGAACTCGACTCCCTCGAGACGAAGCTCAAGGACGTCCAGGATCGGATTGCGACGAAAGAGGGCGAGCTGCGAAAGCGGGAGGAGCTCGCGGAGAAGACGAAGTCGATGGCGACGGAGGTCCTCACCGCGATGGAGGCCCGCGGGCGGCAGCTCAAGAACCAGCAGAAACTGCTCGAGGACCGGGAGGGGTCCCTGCGCGCCGCGGACGAGGAATTGGCGGCGAACCGCCAGAAGCTCGTCGAGCACGAGGATGGCCTCAAGGAGCGCGACCGCGTCCTCCACGAGGCGGAGACGGACCTGAAGGCGTGGCAGGACGATCTGAAGGGGCGCGACAAGAAGCTCGCCACGGCGGAGGCGGAGCTCGAGCGGAAGGAGAAGGCGTTCATCGACCTTCAGAAGCGCGCGGACACGGACCGCGAACGCGCGGACGAGGCGGTCACGGAGCTCCGGAAGGAGGAGAAGGACCTCGAGGCGTCCGCGCGGAAGCTCGCCGCGATGTCCGAGGAAATCCGGAAGGAGCAGGAGAGGCTCCGTGCCATGGAGAAGGAGGCGGAGCAGAAGCTTCGGGAGGCGACGCGGCGTGAGGAGAAGACATTGGCGGAGGAGGCGAAGGGGGAGGAGCTGAGCAAGGACGCCACCGCCCGACTCGACACGATCGAGCGACAGCGAAAGGAGTGGGCGAAGAAGGAGGACGCGATCAAGCTCCAGGCGATCGCGCTCGAGAAGCGGGAGAAGGACCTCGACGCGAAGCTCGCGACGATCGCGAGGGAGAAGACCGCCCTCGACGCCCTCGGGAAGGAGATCCCCGCGAAGATCCGCGCAATCGAGAAGGCGTCCGAGGACGCGGAGGAGATGCGCGCGGAGATGGAGAAGCGGTCCCGGTTGATCGACCAGGAGGACCGGCGGATCGCGGAGGCCGCGGAGCGGGTCGAGCGGGAGCGGAAGGAGGTCGAGGAGATGAAGGCGAAGGCGCTGAACCTCATCCGCCACGGGGAGAAAGCCGCGGAGACCCGGCACAAGGAGACCCTCGAGCGGATCGAGGAGGAGAAGGCGGCGCTCGCGGAGGAGCGGACGGAGCTGGACGAGATGCTCAAGGAACGCGGCGTCCTCGAGCGGCGGGAGCGGGACCTCGCGGACCGCGCGGAGGACCTCCTGGAACTCGAGAAGCGGCTCGCGAAGCGAGAGTCGGAGCTCGAGACCGCGGCGGAACAGATCGCGAAGGAGCGCCGGGAGCTCTCCCACGTGTGGAAGCAGGTCGAGACGGAGTCGAAGAAGGCCGCGGAGAAGGAGGAGCGGCTCGAGATGATCGTCGCGCGGATGCTCGAGCGGGAGAAGGAGCGGCTTAAGGACGAGGAGCAGAAGCTCAAGGCGATGGTCAACGAGGTCCGGGAGAAGGAGCGCGCCGCGAAGGAGTCCGAGGCGGAGGTCCGTCGGACCGCGGACACGCTCGAGGCCCTGCAGCGGACGATCGAGCGGAAGGAGAAGCAGCTCGAGAAGCGGGAGCGGGAACTCGACGCCCGGAAGGTGGAGCTCGACGCCCTCCGGGAGCAGCTGGAGCGGCTCCTCTAGTCCTCAGGCGCCTCCGACGCGGTCTCGCCCGGAACGGGGAGGCCGTGGAGGTGCATCGCCAGGAAGGTCGTGCCGAGGATCGGCGCGAACAGAAGGCTGCTGAACACGTGGATCAGCGTGAACGGCAGCTGCATCTCGTACACGCGCTGGAGGGACAGCCCGGAGGGCGCCCCGAGGAAGAGCCAGTCCCCGAAGGCGGTCCACACGTCGAACGCGATCGTGAGAGGGACGGAGATCGTCGTGAGGATCGCGATCGTCTTCGTCCGCCATACGATCCGGCGGCGGAGCGCGAAGCCCCCCATCGCCCCGACGAAAACGTACCCGCTGTAGACGAACGCGGCCAAGCCAAGGATCGACATCGTCGAGTAGACGCCCCCGTACGGGGCGAGGTAGAAGTACAGGTCGCTGAGGCCCATAATCGCGACGGGGACGAGGAGGGTGTACCAGCCGCCAAGGAGCATCCCCGCGAGCATCGAGAGGATGAGGACGGGCTCGATGTTCGGCGCGGGGGCGAGGAGGATGCGACCAACGACGCCCACGAGAATCAGAAGGAGGGCAAGCCCGGCTTTCGGGACCTTGCGGAACTGAAGAGCTATCGGCACAGGTCGCTCCCTCCAGGGGCCGCGTACACCCACCGGAGCACGTCGCCGTCGCGGATTCCCTGCGTCGCCGCCCCTTTCGCGGCGTACTCGTCGTTCACGCAATACTGCCACCACAGGTTCGCGGTCCCGTCATTCCTCGTCCCGTTGATCGACGTCACGAAGATGTCGTCGTAGGGCCAACCGTACTGGACATAGTCGAGCTCAAACCCGAGGACTAGACTGGCCTCCTCGAGGACCTGGAAGGCGGTGCTGTTTCTTGTCGCGGTGGCGTAGGAAATCGTCCAGTCCGGCGTACGGATCGCGAGCGAGACTTGGAGGGTCCCCGTGGGGCGGGCGGGGGGTGGGGCATTCATGGAGGCGGCAATCCAGACAATCGTGAGGAGCGTGGAAGCCCAGGCCGCCGCAAACGAAATCGCGGCGGTCCGCTCACGCATTGTCCGGCCCCCGGCGTCGCCCTCGAGCGAGGACCACGACGCAGATCGCGCCTGCCGACACCCCCGCGACGACGATCGCAGCCGCCCACACGCCCACCGGAGGCCCGGGAGGGGGGTCCTGGATGAGGACGCGGGCGGTCCGAACCGCGTCCGCACGAGGCTTTCCGTCAAGATCCGCATGGGATGCCCGCACGGTGAGGTCCACGACTCCGTACCCGGCCATCGGGACGACGTCGAAGGTGTACGAGGCGAGGTCGAACGGGCCGACGTCTGACAACGAGAGCCGCAGGGTCCGCGCCTCCCGCGCCGCCTCGACCGGTTCGGAGTCCCTGCGGAGGCCTGCGGGGAACTCCACGATCAGCGTGACGTTCGTCGCCCGGCCCCTTTCCGTCCCATTGACGTCGACCGTCACTCGTTCGGGCCGACCTGCGAGGGTGATTGTTGGAGCGAACATCGAGAGGTCCAGCAACGGGGTCTGCGAGGTTCGCATCGCGTACACGATCCCCGCGTCGGAGACGGCATACATCGTGTCGCCGACGACGACGGGCGATCCGAGGACGTACTGCTCCGGAGTCAGCGTGCGGCTCCAGATCGGCCGCCCATCCGCGACCAGGTGGCACGCAACCCAGCTTGCTGCCGTGTTCGTTGCGACGCACACGAGTCGCCCGTCGGTCAGGACGGACGCCTGCACCGCGGCCGTAAGCCCCACCTGCCACCGCTCGCTCCCGGCGAGGTCGAACACCCGCAGCCCCCCGGACGCGTTCAGGCCCCCGGCGGCGACGAACAGGAGGTCCCGCGCGAAGGCGGGGGTGCTCGTGCTGGGACCCACCCATCGCTCCCAGGCGAGCCGGCCATCCGTCCTCAGCGCGTACAGGAATCCGTCCTTCGTGGTGAAGACGACAAGGTCGCCCGCCAACACAGGGCTGCTCGCGACGGAGCCGTTCGTCCGGAAGAACCAGTTCTCCCGGCCGTCGAGCGTGAGGGACAGGAGCCCGTAGGGTGGATTGTATCCGACGACCCCGTCGTACATTCCCATGACCCCGACGTACAGGTTCTCGTCCGCGATTGCGGGCTGGGACATGTGCACGCTCGATGTCTCAAACGTCCACGCTACGGTGCCGTTGTTCAGGTTCACGGCGGCGATCCGCCCGAATCCCCCGGACTCGTTGAACGTGCCCAGGTAAGCGCGCCCTCGGTGGACGGCGGGGGACGAGGCGATCCCCGTGGACCGGACGCCCGTCTCCAAGGTCACGTTCCACACCTCCTCGCCGCTGAAGGCGTCCAGGTAGTGCAACCGTCCGTCCGTGCCGCCGACGACCAGGTGTCCATCGTAGATTGCGGGCGTGGAGAGGAGCGCACCCAGGCCCAAGTGTTCCCACACGACCGTGCCATCCGTCGCTCGCAACGCGGCAATCCGGCTCCGGAGGCCGACGTAGACCATTCCGTAGGCCAGAACGGGCGTCGTGTCAATCTCGACGGGAAGGGCGGCGCCGGGGTCAATCGAGCGCGACCACGACAAGTCGCTGCTGACGGGAATCCCGCCTCGGGCCGCACCCGTGTTGCGGAGGTCGCCGCGGAACGACGTGTAGACCTCCCGGAATCCCGGGGTGGGGACCGGAGTCGGCGCCGCCAGGGTGGCGGGATCGTCCACTGCAAGGTACCAGGCGATCGCGGCGCCGTCTTCGAGGTCCATATCCGAGGGGCCCAAGGACGAGGACTGCCAGGCGCGGCTGGAGGCGTTCCATAGGTAGAGGTGCCACCACTCCGGGTACACAGGTCGGCGGTCTCCGAGGTCGTTGACGAACGCGCAGGGACGACGGACACAGAAGGGCGAGTCGAACCAAGAGACATTCATCGGGGGGAGACCCCACGTCGCGTTCGCGAGCTCCGTCGCGCGGAGGGCGGTCACGTTGCTCGGTGGCAGATCGATGTCGGCCCAACGATAGACTCCATCGCCGAAGTCCACGAGGACGGTCACGCTCGGCCCCTGGGCGGCGACCGGAGGCGCGGAGAGCGACGAACTCGTCAGGAGGAGGAGTCCGAACACGGAAGCGAGGGTTCGAGGCGCGCGACACGTACGATTCAATCTCATTTGACAAAAGTTCGGAATGCTTGAATGGCTCTTAAGCCTATCGCGATACGCTTTTGGCGGGGCCACCGATGGGGGATGCGTGCGGATGCTCCGCGACGTGCGGGAAGGGACGAGGCTCCTGATCCTCCTCGAGGTCACGCGCCGCCGCCACTCTCGGTTGAAGGGGCTCGCGGAGAAACTCGACCTCACCGTGGCGGCGATCTCGGAGTACGTCAAGGGAATGGAGCAGGAGGGGTTGATCCAACACGTCGGAGGTGAGTATCGCGCGACGCAGCGCGGCGTCGAGTTCCTTCAGGAGCGCTTCCGCACGCTGCGGACGTTCGTGGAGTCCTCCGCGCGCGAGATGGCGCTCATCGACGAGACGATGGCGCTCGCAGGCGAGGACGTTCGGGAGGAGGAGAAGGTCGGCCTCTTCATGGAGAAGGGGACCCTCGTGGCTCGTCGGCGTGCCTCCCCCTCCGCGGGCGTCGCCGGGAACGCCGCCAGGAAGGGGGATGTCCTGTGGGTCCGCGACCTCGAGGGGATTGTCGACCTCCGCCCCGGCCGGATTTCGATCGCGCGGCTCGCAGCACGTGCGACGCTCAACGGGAGCCGGCGCGTGGTCCGGCGCGTGAAGCCGGATGTGGTGGGGGCGTACGACCTGCGTGGCCAACGGTTCGCCGCCAAATTGGCGGTGGACCACGTGATCGAGTTCGCGGTCATCCCCGGATCGATCGAGGCGGCGCAGCGCGGCCTCACCGTCCTCCTCCTGTGTCCCGAGGATCGCGTCGCGGAGGCCGTGGGCGCGATCGAGGAGGCCAACGCGCGCTCCGAGGCGAAGATCCCGTACGAGACGCTCAGCATCGGCTAGAGGGAGGACCGACATCCACGCCTCATTCCAGGAACTCGACGTCGTCCAGCCGACCGTCCCCGTCGCGGTCGAGTCCCTGCACGACTCGATAGAGTTCCCCGCCCGCGTATCCCCGAAACATCGCGTCGGAGTGGTCCGTCACCGCCAAGAGGCTCGCGATCGTCCCCGGATAATGAAGGCCCGCGAGCAGGAGGATCCACGCACCCTCCTTCCACGGGTTCCGCACCTTCGCAACGAGGCCCACGGTGTCCTCTGCGTACGTCTTCCCCGTGCGCGTCGAGCGGAGCCGCCAGACCTGCGACCAGTCGAACGTCACCGCCAGTTTCGGGTTCAGGTCGAGGGACACGATGTTCGCGACGGGGCCGCCGACGATGATCAGGTTCCCCTCCTCGAACCCCTCCGCCTTCACCTCCGTGTCGAGCTTCACCGCCATTCCACGGCGCATCCCGAAGTAGCGACCGAGGAACAGTCCGAGCTGTGCTGCGTAGGGGGAGTCGCGCGCCGCGGTGAGGTACGGCCCGTGCGGGGTAGGCGCGCCGAGGACGATCCACGCGTCGAGCACCCCGTCCCTCGCGAAGTCCCCGAGGAAGGCCCTCAGCGGGCCCGTCAGCACCGCGGACTCGGAGGATGCGCTGCCGCCGCCCGGAAGCACGAGGGCGAACGCTTCCGCCGACGGGGCGAGCACCTTGGCGGGGGCGCCCTGGCCCTGCTCCTCCCGCACGACCCGCAGGAGCCCCGCTCTGCGGAGGCGGTTGATGTGGTAGTACACCTTCTGCTCGTGCGCGCGCATCCGCTTCGCGAGGGCGCTCGGGTAGTCCGGGGCCTTCGCGAGCTCGACGAGGATCCGCCACGCCATCGGATGGGTCGCCGCTGCGAGCACGTCCGGATCCGCGAGGAGGGCGGCGTAGGACACTCTTCGGGTCCCCCGGGACTCCACGACCGTTGCGTCGCGCATGCCCCGGGTCATGCACGGAATATTATAAGAATATTCGTAACATTCAAAGGAATTGTATAGGAAACATTATAATCGTCCTCGGGTCTCCCCTGCGACTATGCCCGGGTCCCATCCCCTCGGTATCACAACGGATAACGACCGCGGAACCTACATACCCCGTGGACCGGCTGGATTCGCATCCAAGGTGGGGCAATGAAGGCCGTCATCCTGGCGGCGGGGGAGGGCGCCCGCATGGGCCCCTTCACGGCGTCCGAGCCGAAGGTCATGATCCCCGTCGGCAACAAGCCGATCCTGGAGTACGCGGTCGAGGCGCTGGTGGAGAACGGGATCCACGACCTCGTCCTCGTCGTCGGCTACCGCAAGGAGCGGATCCAGTCGTACTTCGAGGATGGCGGGAAGTTCAATGCGCGCATCGAGTACGCGACGGAGGGGAAGCAGTTGGGCTCCCTCCACGCGCTGTGGGAGGCCCGCAGCCTCCTTCGCGGCCCGTTCCTCGCCCTCAACGGGAGCAACCTCGTCGACGCCCAGGCGATCGCGGACCTCCTCGAAGGCGGCGAGGAACCCTCCATCCTGATCGCCGAGACGGAGGCGCCCGAGAAGTACGGGGTCGTGTCCCTGTCCGGCCACTCCGTGGAGCGGATCGTGGAGAAGCCCCGCCAGCCGGAGGGGAACCTCGTGAACGCCGGGGTGTACCGCCTCGACGCGGGCGCCCTCGCGCTCGCGGAGGGCGTCCTGAACGAGGGCCATTACGACATCCCCGCCCTCGTGAACGCCCTGGCGGCGAAGGCGCGCGTGCGGGCCGTGCGGACGAAGGGGACGTGGCTCCCCGCCCTGTACCCGTGGGACCTCCTCAAGCTGAACGCGCACGTCCTGAACCGGGTCGGGGACCTCCAGAGCGGGACGATCGAGAAGGACGTCACCCTGCGAGGCCACGTCGTGATCGGCGACGGCTCGCGGATCCGCTCCGGGACGTACGTCCTGGGCCCCGCGATCGTCGGGGAGGGGTGCGAGATCGGCCCGAACGTCGTCGTGTACCCGAGCACGAGCATCGGGGACAACGTGAAGGTGCAGGCGTTCTCCGTGATCGAGAATTCCATCCTGATGGACGACGTCCTCGTCGGGCCGCAGTCCCACATCGCGCACTCCGTCCTCGGGGAGGGCGTCCGGGTCGCGTCGAACCTGATGGCCTCCGCCCGCAGGGCGGACGCGCAGATCGAGGGCGAGTGGCACGCCGTGGACCCGATCGGCGCCCTCGTCGGGGAGGACACGGAGGTCCGGGATGGCGTCGTGATTGAGCCGGGGAGCGTCGTCGGGGCCCGGTGCCGGATCGGCCCCCTCAGCCGCGTCCGCGGGAGCCTCCCGAACGGGACGACCGTGATGTGACATGTGCGGAATCGTGGGTTACGCGGGGTACCGGAAGGCGCTGCCGATCCTGATCGACTCCCTCAAGCGCCTCGAGTACCGCGGGTACGACAGCGCGGGGGTCGCCGTGGTCCAGGACGGCGTCACGATCGTGAAGGACAAGGGACAGATCGAGAACCTCGAGGCGAAGCTCCCGGACCTGGGCGGCGTCGTCGGGATCGCGCACACGCGGTGGGCGACCCACGGGCCGCCGAGCCACGACAACGCCCATCCGTTCTTCGATTGCCGGGAACGGATCGCCCTCGCCCACAACGGGATCATCGAGAACTTCCTGGAACTCCGGGACGATCTGAAGGGGCGCGGCCACACGTTCCGCTCGCAGACGGACACGGAGACGCTCGTCCACCTCGTCGAGGAGGCGTACCGGGGGAACCTCGAGGAGGCCGTGCGGGCCGCCCTCGGCCACGTCAGGGGCACGTACGCGATCCTGGCGGTCGCGGCGGACGAGCCGGACACGGTCGTGGCGGCGCGGAACTTCAGCCCCCTCGTCGTCGGCCTGGGGACGGAGGAGAACTACCTCGCCTCCGACGTGCCCGCCCTCCTGAAACACACGGACCGCGTCCTCTACGTGATGGACCGCGAGATCGTCGTGATCACCCCCTCCTCCGTGCGGATCACGGACCTCGAGGGTCATCCCGTCGCGCGAGAGGCGCAACGGATCGCGTGGACGATCGAGGACGCGGAGCGAGGCGGGTTTGAACATTTCATGCTCAAGGAGATCTTCGAGCAGCCGCAGGCGATCCACAACACGCTCCTCGGCCGGATGACGGAGGTCGACGCGAACGGGTTCTTCCAGAACGGGTTCCGGAGCGTGAAGCTCGTCGCGTGCGGGACCTCGTACCACGCGGCCCTCATCGGGAAGTACATCATCGAGGAGGTCGCGCGGATCCCCACGACCGTCGAGCTCGCCTCCGAGTATCGGTACGCGCCGATGGCGGCGGAGCTGCCCCTCGTCATCCTCATCTCGCAGAGCGGGGAGACCGCGGACACCCTGGGCGCGGCGCGGGAGGCGAGACGCCGGGGGTGCAAGACCCTCGGGATTACGAACGTCGTCGGCTCGAGCCTCACGCGGGAGACGGACCGGACGATGTATACCCGGGCGGGCCTCGAGATCGGCGTCGCCGCCACGAAGACGTTCACCGCGCAGGTCGTCGCCCTGTACCTCGTCGCGATCCGGATGGGCCTGGACCGACACACCCTCGACCCCGAGGAGGCGAACCGCCTGCGGGACGAGCTCCGGACGCTCCCCCGCCACGTGCAGACCGTCCTGAACCAGGCGGAGCAAGTCGAAGAGGTCGCGCGGCGGTACGCGGGCCACCGGGACATGTTCTTCATCGGCCGCGGGATCAACTATCCCGTCGCGATGGAGGGCGCCCTCAAGCTCAAGGAGATCTCGTACATCCACGCGGAGGCGTACGCAGGCGGGGAGCTGAAGCACGGCCCCCTCGCGCTCCTGACCCCGGAGGCGCCCGTCGTGGCGGTCGTGCCGAAGGACCGGAACTACGAGAAGATGAGGGGGAACATCGGCGAGGCGAACGCCCGCGGATCCCCCGTGATCGCGATTGCGACGGAAGGGGACCAGGAGCTTCCCCGGTCCGTGGACCACGTCCTGTTCGTCCCCCCGGTTCGGGACCTCCTGTACCCGGTCGCGGAGAGCGTCCTCCTCCAGCTGTTCGCATACTACGCCGCCAAGAAGCGCGGGTGCCCGATCGACAAGCCCCGGAACCTCGCGAAGACGGTCACCGTCGAATAGGCCCGCCAAGGGGAAGACCTGGGCCGTACCACAACCTTCAAGCACCTGCCAGACAGTGTCTCTCACGGAGGAGGGAAGCGCACTGGCCCTTCCGGTCAACGATGTCGGCTGCCCGACCTGCGGGACCCCCTTGGGACCGTACGAGCTGTTATGCCCGTCGTGCGGTGCGAAGCTCCGGCATTTCCTCAACGTCGAGAACCTCGAACCGCGGCAGCGCGAGCTCCATGCCATCGCAGCGGGGGCAATCGCCCAGGCGACCGCGCTCCTCGCAAACGCGCACAAGCTCGGGGTCCATGCGGAGCTCGCGGACGACTTGCTCGCGATGGCGAAGAAGGCGGCTGTGCAAGGGGACTTCTCCGTGGCCCTCGACCTCGCGAGCAGGAGTGGGCAGGAAGCGGAGACCCTCACCGTCCAGTTCGATGCGTTCCAACACCGCGTGCAGGCCGCGAAGCGCGCGATGGCCGCCGCCCGCGAGGACGGGGCGGACGTCTCCGACTCGGAGGAGCTCCTCTCGATGGCCCACGAGGCCGCGATGGTCGGGGACTACAAGAGCGCCCTGCGGTACGCGCTGAAGTCCGCGCAGCGGGCGGACCGGGGCCGCGGGCAGTATCAGGCCTGGAAGGTCGAGATCTCCGACTTCCTGAAGTGACTACCCGGTCTCTCGGGCAATCGTCTCGAGGAACGGGTCCAATCGCGTTTCCTCCGCACCCGGGGGCAGGACGAAGACGACGAGCGCACGTCGACCCGCCTCCCGGATCACGATGCACCCCTCGTTCGATTCGAGCGCAATCCGCTTCGGCGGCGAGCGCCGCATCTCGTTCGAGACGGTCATCCCGGCCCCGTGGATCGTCGCGCACATGATCGAGAACGTCTCCCGGGAAACGCCCGCCGGCAGGTCTGCGGCGAGCACCGTCCCGTCCCGGCTCACGACCGCCACGGCAAGCGCACCCGCTTCCCGAATCTGGTGCAACGTCGCTTCGAGCGCCATCACCCTCCCTCCATCCTGTACACGCACTGATCGCTCCCGGTGCTCTCGCATTCGATCTCCGTGAGCTTCACCTTCGACTTCGTATGGATCTCGTAGATGCGCGAGACGATCCCCCGGAGGCGGTGACACGTTTCCGCCTCGCTCCCCGGGGAGACCTCGATCGACCCCCGCGCGCGGACCTGGCCGCCGGCGAATTGGATGTCCTCGACCCATCCCCGTGCGATCAGGACGCGCCGCGCGCCCGTGAGGAGGTCCTCGCCCCTCTCGACCTCCCGCGAAATCCCCTCGGCGATCGACTGACCCTCCCGGAAGAACAGGCCGTGGCACGCGTACGCCATCACGCTCTCGTACAGCTTCCGGACCGAGCCGAACTCGTCCTGAGAAAGCTTCACGTAGCGCATCGTCGCGTCGGCACCCGGGAGGGGCGCTATAAACCCTTCGTGGCCGTTTTCATCGAGGCCGGCAGTCCGGACACAGGAGGAGCTTGCCGTCCCGCATGAGTTCCTTCGAGTAGATGCCGCAACGGTCGCAGTGGCCCTCCGCGAGCTCCACGGCGCCCTCCAGGAAGCCGGCGTGGGCGAACTCCCGCGTGATCTCGACGAGGTGCGGGAGGAGACGAAGGATGTCGTTCTCCGTGACGACGCCGACGAGCTTCCCGTCCTGCACGACGGGCAGGCGGCGGATCCGCCGGGCGCTCATCTTCCGCGCGGCCTCCTCGACGTCCTCGTGCGGGTGCACGGAGAGGACGGGGGACGTCATCACCTGGCGGACCGTGAGGGACGCTGGCGCACGGTTCTCCGCCGCCACCTTCGTGACGATGTCCCGCTCCGTGAGGATGCCCACGGCCGTGTCGCCGTCGACGACGATCAGGCTCCCCACGCCGCGGTCCCGCATGATCAGGGCCGCGCGGTCAAGGGTCATGTCCGGCGACGCGGTCACCGGGTCCCGCGTCATGATCTCCAGGACAGGCATCCGCGCCGTCTTCACGCTCCGTGTATCCCGCCCGTCGCGGATAAGCGTATCGCGCGCGAACTACCGGACAACCTTTATGGGGAGCGCCTCCGGTACGCCACCTCGATGTACTCGGATGCGGAGGGCGAGCTCGCCGTCCGCATGGCGCGCGAGGCGGTCGAGGCGTTCACGCACGGCCGTCCCCTTGCGCCGTTCTCCGTCCCCGCGTCGTTCGAGCGGGAGAGCGGCGTGTTCGTCACGATCAACAACCATCCGGGCGAGGAGCTTCGCGGGTGCATCGGGTACCCGCATCCGTACTTCCCGCTCGCGAAGGCGATCGTCAAGGCCGCGGAGGGCGCGTGCGAGGACCCGCGGTTCCCGAAGCTTGCGGAGGAGGAGCTGGACCGGGTCGTCGTCGAGGTCAGCATCCTCACGCCGCCGGAACTGATCGAGGTGAAGCGGCCGAAGGACCTGCTCGGGACGGTTCGCGTCGGCGTCGACGGGCTCACCGTCGCCCAGGGCCGCGAGCGCGGCCTCCTCCTCCCGCAGGTCCCCGTGGACTGGGGGTGGGACGCGGAGGAGTTCCTGTCCCAGACGTGCATGAAGGCCGGTCTGCTCCCGGACGCGTGGCTCGAGCCGGACACGCGCGTGTACAAGTTCCAGTCCGAGATCTGGACGGAGGCGGAGCCGAGGGGGCCGGTCATCCGTCGGGTGTTGACGCCGCATGCTCGTCCTTGAGGGCCGCGCCTTCTTCCGCGGCGGTCTGGAGCCCCTTGCGATCGGGATCGACCACGGGCGGATCGTCGAGGTTTCGAAGACCCTCCACGGGGATGAGCATCGCGACTTCGGGGAGCACCTGATCCTGCCGGGCGGCGTGGACCTCCACGTACACTTCCGCGATCCGGGCGAGCCGCACAAGGAGGACTTCTCGACCGGGACGATGTCCGCCGCGATCGGCGGCGTGACCACCGTCCTCGACATGCCGAACACGAAACCCCCGGTCGGGAGCCGCGCCGTGTACGAGGAGAAGTTGGCGGCGGTCCGCGGGAAAGCGCACGTGGACTTCGGGCTGTACGGGGCGCTCCGCGGCCCGGAGAACGCGCGGACGTTCGCGGGCCTCGCCCCGGGAGGCAAGCTGTACATGGCCCCGACGACGGGGGACCTCGGCGTCACGGATCCGAAGGGAGTAACGGCGATCGTCGCGGCGGTGGCCGAGGCCCGGCTGTTCACCGTTGTCCACGCGGAGGCACCATGGCAGTTCGGGAAGGAGAACGGCCGCACGCTCCCCGCGCACAACCACATGCGTCCACCGGAGGCAGAGGCCGCGGCGATCCGCGCCCTGGGGGCTGCCGCCCAGGAGTCCAAGATCCCTCCGAGGCTCCACATCGCGCACCTCACGTCCCGCGCGGGGTTCGACGCGACCGCGGGGCTTGGCTTCACGACGGAGGTCGCGCCCCATCACCTCTTCCTCGAAGACACAATCCCCCTTCACCAGCGGGGGAAGGTGAACCCGCCCCTGCGCACGGCGGACGATCGGACGGCGCTGTGGACGGCGCTCGTGGAGGGTCGGATCGACGCGGTCGCGAGCGACCACGCACCGCACACAATCGAGGACAAGGGCCTTCCGTTCGAGGAGGCGCCCGCCGGCGTGCCGGGCGTGGAGACGATGCTTCCCCTCCTCCTGCGCGCCGTGAAGCGCGGCGACTTGTCGATCGAACGGTTCGTGGAAGTGACCGCGCGGCGGCCCGCGGAGATCCTCGGGCTCAACGCGGGCGCGATCGAACCGGGACGGTTGGCGCACCTGATCGTCGTCGACCCTCGGAATCCCGTGGTGATCCGCGCAAAGCAGCTCCACAGCAAATGCGGGTGGACGCCGTTCGAGGGCATGGAGGCGGTCTTCCCGGAGGCGACGTACGTCCGCGGGGAATTGGCGGCGGAGAAGCGCGAACTCGCGGGCGAGCGGCTCGGCCGGCCGATCCCGTCGACCAAACTTTCTTAGGTGTCGGGGGAATCGGCGCGCGTGGGCGTCCTCTCGTGGCTCACGGGCATCCTGTCCGCGGGCGTCGCCGCCCTGGGCTACCCGGGCATCTTCCTGTTCATGTTCCTCGAGGGCGCGATCACGCCGATCCCGAGCGAGGTCGTGTTGCCGTTCGCCGGATTCCTGGCGGCGCAGGGGAGCCTCAACCTCTTGGCGGTGATCCTCGTCGCGAGCCTGGGCTCGATGGCGGGCTCCGGCGTCGCGTATGTGATCGGACTCCGGCTCGGCCGCCCCTTCGTCCTGCGGTACGGGCGATACCTCTTCCTCGATGAGGCGGACCTCGTCCGCGCGGAGACGTGGTTCGCCCGGTGGGGCCACGCGGGCGTATTCCTCGCAAACTGCTTCCCCGGCTCCCGCTCGATCGTCGCGTACCCGGCGGGCGCGGGACGGATGGCGTTCCTCCCGTTCCTCTTCGCGACGTTTGGCGGCGCGATGGTGTGGAACTCCGTCCTCGCGTTCGCGGGCTGGTTCCTCCTCGCGGAGTGGCTCCGGATCGTCGAGACGTTCGAGCTGATCGACCTCGTCGCCTTGGTGGCGGTACTCGCAGGGATCGGCGGCTGGGTATACTACAAGAAACGGCGCGCCCGAGCAGCGACTTCGTAAGTCGTCTCCGGGCAGCCTCCCCCACTTTTCGCACGAAAGGACCAAGAACCACGTCCCGCATGCCCCGCACAGGGGTTCTCCTGACGATTGCCCGTTTCTGCGCGCGCTGTGGCGCGCCGAACCCGTCGGGGATCGAGACGTGCTCCGCGTGCGGGGCATCGCTGCGGCTTGAGCCGACCGCGCCGGCGCCGCCCTTGCCCCCTCCGAACCTCTGGGCAGCCTCCGCACCGCCAAGGCGCGCGACGGTTGGATCGATCCTCGGGGACACCTTCTCCGTGTTCGGGAAGGACCTCCCCACGTACGTCCTCGTCTACCTCCTGTACGGAGCGGCCACGACGGGCCTCTCGCTCGCCCTCTCCCTCCTCGTATTCGGCTTCCCGTTCACGGGCGTCCCGGGCGCCCCCGGCTTCAGCACACTCCTCCTGGTCATCGCGTTCACGGTCGGGATCGCGGTCGTCGACCTGATCATCGCGAGCATCGTCACCGCAAGCTTGACGCACTTCGCCCTCCAGCGGTACCGCGGGGCCCCCGCAACGCTCGGGGATGCGTTTGGGGTCGGTGGCCGGCGCTTCCTGAGCGTGCTCGGCGCTTCCCTGGTGCAAGGTCTGTTGCTGACCGGGCTCCTCGCCGTCGGCCTCGTCGTCCTCCTGTTCGGCGCCCTAACGCTCGACCTCGGGCTGATGTGTGGCGGGGGCCTCCTCGTGCTCGTGCTCCTCCCCGTCGCGATCTACGTGGCAATCGCGCTCAGCCTCTATGCGCCGGCGATCGTCGTGGAGGGCCGGTCCGCGATCGCCGGACTGCGTCGGAGCTGGGAGCTCACGCGCGGGCGGCGCCTCACGTTGTTCCTCGTCCTCCTCGTCCTGGGGCTGATGACGGCTGCCATTTCGGTCGCCGTCAGCCTCCCGTTCGCATTCGTACCGGGCGAGATCGGGCCTGAGATTGGCGGCGTGATTGCGACGGCCATCACGGGCTCATGGGTCGTGATCATGGGGGCGGTCGCGTACCACCTGATCGGAACAGAGTCCACGTGGGCGCCGGTTCCCGGCTACGCCCCGCCGCCACTATGGGGACCGCCGAGGGCGTGACTGCCGTTCGCCACACCCATCCTCACTCCGCGACCGCATAGTAGTACTCGCCCGCGGACTTCTGTTCCCGGTCGAGCCGCGAGTCCTCCTTGTTGATCCGCGGCCGGTTCGTCTCGTTGTCGCGCCGGAACGTGATTCCGACGCCGCCAAGGAATTCGTTCATCCCCGTCCGCATGTCGAACGGTCCGCGGCCCACGCCCTGCACGCCGGGTTCGCCGCCAAAGACCATGATCGAATCGCTGACCATGTCGAGGAAGTACACGTCGTGGTCCACGATCAGGCCCGTCTTCCCCTCCTTCTCCATCACCCGGCGAATCGTCTTCGCCGCCTCCATCCGCTGGTTCGAGTCGAGATATGCGGACGGCTCGTCAATGAGGTAGATCTCCGCGTCCCGCGCGAGGGTGAGCGCGATCGCGACCCGCTGAAGTTCCCCGCCCGAGAGCGACGCGACGTCCCGCTCCATCATCCCGCGGATCCGCAGGGGCTCCGCAATCTCCGTCTCGAAATACCCGGTCGCGGCCTTGTTCCCGACCGCGTTCGTGAGCAGGTCCCGCACGGTCCCTTCGTAGGACGATTCCAGGTACTGGGGCTTGTACGAGACCGCCCACTGCCCGTGCACGGCCCCGCTCGTCGGCTGTTCCACCCCCGCCAGGAGCTTGACGAACGTCGTCTTCCCCGTCGCGTTCGCGCCGACGACGCCGACGACCTCGCCCTTCCGGAAGCGCCCGCCCTCGACCTCGAGCCGGAACCCGTCGAACGACTTGGTCAGCGCGTCGAAGCGCAGGAGCTCCGTGCCCTTCCAGTCCCCCTTTGGCGGTCGGATCTCGAACGTAATCGCACGGTCCCGGAACCGGATGTTCTCCTCCTTCAGGTATCCGTGGAGGTACACGTTGATCGCCGTCCGCACGGGGTGGGGCTGCGCGACGACGCCGTACGCCCCCTCGGAGCCGTACAGGAGGTACACGTGGTCCGCGAGGAAGTCGAGGACCGCGAGGTCGTGCTCCACGACGACGACCTGCGCCGTCCCCGCCAACCCGCGAATCGCGCGGGCAATCCGGAGCCGCTCGTGGATGTCGAGGTACGAGGAAGGCTCGTCGAAGAAGTACACGTCCGCGTCTTTGAGCATCGTGGCGGCGATCGCGACCTTCTGGAGCTCGCCGCCCGACAGGGTCGCGAGGTCGTGGTCGAGGAAGGAAGCCATGTTCAGCGCCTCCGCGACCTCCCTCGTGCGCCCGCCCTCGTCGACCTTCTTCAGGAGGGCCCGCACGTGCCCCTTGTAGACCTTCGAGAGCTTGTCGACGTACTGCGGCTTGAGCGCCGTCCGGAGCTTCTTCTCCGCGATCCCCTTCAGGTAGTCGTGGAGCTCCGTGCCCTTGTACGCCTCAAGGACGTCGTCCCAGTGCGGGAGCTTCCGGCGGTAGTGCCCGAGGTTCGGGGCGAGCTCGCCGGAGAGGATCGAGAGCGCCGTCGTCTTTCCAATCCCGTTCGGGCCGAGGAGGCCGGTGATGCCCTCCCTGCGCGGCGCCGGGAGACGGAACAACCGGAAGGCGTTGCGGCCGAACTGGTGGACGAGGTCCTCCTTCAGCGGCTCCGGCAGTCCGATGATCCGGATCGCGTCGAAGGGGCACTTGCGGATACAGATCCCGCAGCTGATGCACGTCTCTTCGCTGATCGCCGCCTTCCCCGTCTCCTGATCGATCCAGATGACCTCGGTCCCGGTCCGCTGCGGCGGGCAGAACGCGATGCACTCGAGGTTGCACCGCTTCGGCTGGCACCGGTCCTTGAAGACGACCGCCACGCGCATGGACGGCTCTCGATTCTCCCCTCCGCTATTAAGGTATCCCGGACGACCAATCGAAGAGAACCTTTATCCGAATTCCCCGCGTTTGGCGGCGCGATGATCCCGGGCGGACGGATGAACCCGAAGCAGATGAAGCAGATGATGAAACGCCTCGGCATCGAGCAGGAGGAGATTGCCGGCGTCGAGGAGGTCGTGATCCGCACCGCCACGAAGGAGTACGTGTTCACGCATGCGCAGGTCACGATGATGACCGTGCAGGGACAGAAGACCGTGCAGATCATCGGGGAGCCCCTCGTCCGGAACCGGGAGGGTGCGAAGCCCGCGGCGCCCGCGGACGTGCAGATTCCGGCCGAGGACGTGGCGCTCGTCGCGGAGAAAGCGGGCGTGTCGGAGGCGGAGGCCCGCAAGGCCCTCGAAGAGTGCGCTGGCGAGCCCGCCGAGGCGATCATCCGACTCATGAGCCGCTAAGTACCTTTTTATCGGGCTCCTTCTTCGGCACACCGTGCGCGAGCGCGTGAGGGAGTTCCTGGGCGTGTGGGCGCCGATGCTGCTGGGCCTCCTGCTGATCGCGTTCGCGGGGAACTTCCTCCTCACGCCGCGCGGTCCGGGGGGGAACCCCCTATTCGCCCTCGACCCGATCTCGGCCTCCCTCTGCGGCGGGGCCGTGGTCGTCGTCGGCGGCATCCTTGTGCTCTCCACGTACGGCCGGTGGCGGAAATCCCGCGCCGTCCGGGACGCCGGCGGTTCTCAGGAACGATAACGCGGCCGAACGGTTCATCCCGCGACCTCGCCTGCGAGGGCATACGACCGAGGATCCCCCGTTGACCGCCCAGCGAAACGGCGAAGAGCCGGCGGGCGCGGGCGCCGCCGCTCCCCCCGTCGGGTCCGGCTCGCGGTTCGCCTGGCTCGTGCAGGTGCGGCCGGATCTGGCGGCGACCCTCCTCGACTCCGTCGCGGAGGCGGTGGTCGTCGTCGACCGGGGCGGGCGCTTCCTCGGATCGAACCCGGCCGCGAACCGGCTCCTCGGAATCGGGGTGCACCACGTCTCCCCCGAGGAGTGGTCGGAAGCCTACGGACTGCACCGGCCGGACGGCGGAGGGCTATTCCCCAAGGAGGAGCTCCCTCTTGTGCGCGCGATCCGGGGGGAGTCCGTCGAAGACGTGGAGATCCTCATCCGGAACCCCCGGGTCCCGCAGGGGGTCTTCGTCAGCGCATCGGCGCAGCCGCTTCACGCTCCAGACGGGACGATCCAGGGCGGCGTCGTCGTCCTGCGCGACATCACGGCTCGACGACGATACGCGGAGGAGCTCCGCGAGGAGACCGCGTTCTTGGACCTGCTCACGAAGACCGCCGTCGCTGCCAACGAGGCGGAGACGATGGAGGAGGCGTTCCGCCGGGCACTTGAGATCGTGGGCATGGCTGCCGGCTGGGACTCCGGACAGGCGTTCCTCACGCGTCCTCCCCCGCAGGACGCGGTCGAATTCATCGTGGGCTGGGCGTCGCCCGCCCGCGCGGAACCCGGGACCGGCGGACGCGAGGGATCCGATTCGGTCCTCCGCCAGGTCTTGTCGACGGGGCGGCCGCATTGGATCGTCGACGTCTCCGATGACGGGACGGGGGGCGTCGGGCGCCGCGCGAGCTTCGCCTTCCCCGTCCTCGTGGGCCGGGAGGCCGTCGGGGTTGTGCAATTCCAGACGAGCCGTCCCCTCGAGCCAGACCCCCGGCTCCTTGAGATCATGGGGAATGTCGGCACGCAGCTGGGCCGGGTCGTCGAGCGGCAGCGCAACCAGGCGGCGCTCGAGGATCGCGCCCGCGAGCTCGCCCGGTCGAACGAGGATCTCGAGCAGTTCGCCTACGTGGCGTCGCACGAGCTGAAGGAACCGGTTCGGACTCTCGGGAACCACCTGGAGGCGGTCGCGAAGGCCGCGCCGGGCCGGGACGCCTCGATCCGCACGCTCCTCGAGTCGTCCCGCGACGTGACCCGTCGGATGAAGGGACTGATCGACGATCTCCTCGCGTTCTCTCGGATCGGACGGGAGGCCCGACCCCTCTCCCGGGTGGACACGGAGATCGTCCTGGAGCAGGCGGTGCAGAGCCTGGAGGCGGCGATCGCCGACGCGGGCGCGACGGTCACGAACGACCTCCTGCCGACCGTCCTCGGAGACGAATCCCAGGTCCTGCAACTGTTCGTCAACCTCCTCTCGAACGCGGTCAAGTTCCACGGACGGGCTCCTCCGAGGGTGCACGTCTCCGCCCGCCTGGAGGGCGAGGAGTGGGTGTTCTCCGTCCGCGACAACGGGATCGGGATCGCCCCGGAGGACCAGGGCAGAATCTTCACGATCTTCCAGCGGCTTCACGCGCAGTCGGAGTACCCGGGGACGGGGATCGGGCTCGCCCTGTGCAAGCGGATCGTGGAGCGACATGGCGGGCGGATCTGGGTCGAGTCCCAGGTCGGCGAAGGGTCCATATTCCAGTTGATCCTTCGCCGAGTACCCGAAGGTGTGGGACGTTGACCGACCTCACGGCGCCCGCCGCGCGTGCCCCTGTTGGAGGGACGAACGATGCCTGAGCGGACGACGCGGGTGTTGCTCCTCGAGGACACGCCCACGGACGCGGACGTCGTCAAGGCCGCGCTCGCGCAGCGGGCAGGGGAGTTCCTCACGACTCATGTCGAACGGCTCGCGGACGCCTTCCGGGCGCTCGACGGCGGACCCTTCGACGTGATCGTGACGGACCTCAACGTGCCCGACAGCAAGGGGATCGACACGTTCCTGACCCTCCACCGGCGCTACCCCGCGAAACCGATCGTCGTCTCGACGGCCATGGGGGACGAGATGCTCGCGATTCGGGCCCTCCGGCACGGGGCGCAGGACTACATCGTGAAGGGGGCTTCGGACGGACACCGGCTCCTCGGGAGCGTGCGGTACGCGATCGAGCGTCAGAACCTGTACAACGAGGCGCTCGAGGACCTCACGAAGCGGGAGAAGGTCGAGGCCGCGATGCGCAAGTGCGGCACCGCACACCTGTGGCAGGCGATGTTTCGCGTGATGGGGCAGGGCGGCGCCTCGGTCATCCTGTACCAGGCCGGCGACGCCGCCGGGGGCACGACGTTCGACTTCGTGGCCGCGACGTACGCCCCCGCGGACGACGCCGCGTTCCGGAAGGCGCTCGCGGAGCACGCGGCCCTTGCGGGCCTCTTCCTGGTCCGGGACTTCGAGGTCGACCGGAAGAACGAGACCCTCTACGTAGAGGTCCAGAGGAGCTTCGAGTCCGCGATCCCGACGCGCGTCGACGCGCCCTGCTGCCACTTCACCCGCGGCCTCTTCGCGGGGATTGCGAACCGCATGATGGATACCGCCGACCTGACGGGCGATGAGACGTCGTGCGAGGCGCGGGGCGCGGAGGCGTGCACGTTCGTCGTGCGTCGCCTCGGCTCCCGCCCGCGATCCGGCGCGGGGCGAAGATAGGTATATTGGGAGCGCGTGGTTTCGCCGTGAGGCGGGCCCGTGCGTGACCTGTACCGGCGGCGCGATGTCCCGTTCCCCCTGATGGACGTGTCGCTCCGCGACGCCGCCGATGCCGACCTCGAGCGCGCGAGCCACGAGATGGGCCTGGCGCTGTCCCTCGAGGAACTGCGGACGATCCAGGCGCACTTCCGCGGCCTCGGGCGGGACCCGACGGACGTTGAGCTTCAGTCCCTCGGGCAGGCGTGGTCGGAGCACTGCTGCTACAAGTCCTCCAAGGTCTTCCTGAAGGAGTTCCTCTTCCCCGTGCAGGCCCCGTACGTAATCGACCGCGGGGACGCCGGCGTGTGCGAGTTCGACGCGGACCATGCGTACGCCCTCCGGATCGAGAGCCACAACCATCCGAGCGCGGTGGAGCCGTACGGGGGCGCGACGACCGGGATCGGCGGCATCTTGCGGGACGTCCTCGCGATGGGCGCGCAGCCGATCGCGCTGTGCGACCCGCTCCACTTCGGTCCCCTCGACCATCCGTCGGACTCCCTGCCGAAGGGGATCAAGCACCCGCGCTACCTGTTTGGCGGCGTCGTCGCCGGGATCCGGGACTACGGGAACCGCGTCGGCATCCCGACGGTGAGCGGCCTGATCCAGTTCGACGAGGGGTACGTCGGGAACATCATCGTGAACGTCGCGTGCGTCGGCTTCGCGAAGAAGTCGCAGCTCCAGAGGAACCGGGTGTCGCACGTCGGGGACGTGTTCGTCCTCTGCGGCGGCCGCACGGGGCGGGACGGGATCCACGGAGTCACGTACGCGTCCGTCGACCTCACGGAACAGGCCGCGGAGGCGTGGTCCGGCGGCGCCGTGCAGATCGGGGACGCGATCGTGAAGGAACCGCTGATCCACGCGTGCCTCGAGGCGGCGCAGGAGGGGCTCCTGCACGGGATGAAGGACCTTGGCGGTGGCGGGCTCAGCTGCGTGGTCGGCGAGATGGCGCAGAACGGCGGGCTCGGGGCGGAGGTCCACCTCGACCGTGTCCCGCTGAAGGAGGAGGGCCTGGAGCCGTGGGAAATCTGGGTGAGCGAGTCCCAGGAGCGGATGATGCTCGCGGTGCCGCCCCAGAACGTCGACCGCGTCCTGGAGATTTGCGACCTGTACGACGTGGTCGCGGCGCCAATCGGGCGGGCCGTGCCGGGGAACGCGTGCCGCGTCCTCTACCGGGGCGAGGTCGTGCTCGAGATGGACATCGGGTTCTACACGGGGGGACCGGAGTACCGCCGGCCGTACGACGCAAAGGTCCCTGCGGTGAAGCCGCCGGAGCGATATCCGCCGGAGCCGCACGACTACGCCGCCACGTTCCTCCGGGTCCTCGCGTCCCCGAACGTCGCAAGCAAGGAGCTCGTCGTCCGCCAGTACGACCACGAGGTCCGCGCGGCGAGCGTGATCAAGCCGCTCCACGGGAAAATCGGGAAGTCGGGCCACGGGGACGCCGCGGTCGTCCGGCCCCTCGTGGACTCCTACCGCGCGCTCGGGATCGCGTGCGCGTCCACGCCGCAGTTCACCGCCATCGACCCCTTCCGCGGCGGCGCAACAGCGGTCGACGAGGTGTGCCGAAACCTGGTCGCGGTCGGCGCGCGCCCGCACTCCCTGACGAACTGCCTGAACTTCGGGAACCCCGAGCGCCCGGACCGGCTCGGGTTCTTCCGCGAGGCCGTCCGCGGGATCGGCACGGTCGCGCTGAACCTTGGCATCCCGATCCCGTCCGGGAACGTGAGCTTCTACAACGAAAGCGCGCTCGGCCCCGCGCCGCCCACGCCCGTCGTGATGGGGGTCGGAATCGTCGAGGACTTCCGGCGGTGCGTGACGTCCGACCTCAAGGGGAACGGAAACTCGCTGTACCTGATCGGCGAGACCCGCAAGGAGATGGGCGGGAGCGAGTACTTCCGCGTCGTCGGCGGGTCGAGCGCGGTCGCCCCGGACGTGGACGTCGACGCCCTGCAGGGCGGCATCGACGGGATCTTGGCGGCGATCCACGCGGGCGACGTGACGGCGTGCCACGACCTCTCGCAGGGCGGCTTGGCGGTGGCGGCGGCGGAGATGGCCCTCGGTGGCGACGTCGGGGCGGACCTCGACCTCCAGCACCTCGACCCGCTCCGGCTCGACTTCCTCCTGTTCTCCGAGACGAACGCGCGGTGGCTCGTGGAGGTTCGGCGGGATCGCGAGGAGGCGTTTGCCGCGCGGTTCCAGATCCCCGCCGCGCGCGTCGGGGTCGTCGGGGGCGGGACGCTCCACGTCCGCCGCGGGCGGGAGTCCCTCGAGATCCCCGTCGGCGAGCTGCGGGACGTGTGGGCGAACGCGCTCGCGCGGGAGGTCGTGCGATGAGGCGCGAGGACGTCCGGGTCGCCGTGGTCCTCCTCGAGGGAACGAACTGCGAGGACGAGAGCGAGTCGTACTTCCGGTTCCTCGGCGCAAAGGCGGAGAAGGTCCACCTCAAGCAGTTTACGGGCGAGGCGCCGTCGGGGGTCCGGCGAAGGCTCGCGGACTACGACCTCCTCATGATCCCCGGCGGCTTCGCGAACGGGGACTACGTGCGGGCGGGCGCAATCTTCGCGGCGCGGCTGAAGAGCAAATTGGCGGCGGACCTGAAGGACTTCGTGACCTCCGGGAAGCCCGTCCTCGGCGTGTGCAACGGGTTCCAGGTCCTCGTCGAGGCGGGGATGCTCCCCGCGCTCCGCGGCCCGATCACGGAGACGCCGGAGGCGGTGCTCGCGACGAACGACTCCGCGCACTACGAGTGCCGGCCCTCGTACCTGCGGCACGACAACGGTGGTTCCTGCGCGTTCACGCGGACGCTGAGGAGGGGCGACGTCCGGACCTTCGTGTCCGCCCACGGGGAAGGGAAGTTCCTCCTTCCGCGGGAGCGCGAGAAGGAGACCCTGAAGGAACTCGTCGATAATGATCAGGTCGTCTTCCGCTACGTCGACGACCGCGGGCGGATCGCCGGGTATCCGTGGTGCCCGAACGGCGCCCTCGACAACATCGCGGCAATTTGCAACCGCGAGGGGAACGTGTTCGGCGTGCAGCCCCACCCGGAGCGAGCGTTTTTCGGATACCTGCACCCGGACTGGACGCGGGGGCGGGACCCGGACGCCCCCGGGGACGGGCGGGCGATCTTCGAGTCCGCGCTCGACTACGTCACCGCCATGGTCTGATCAACCCACGGAGACGGTGAACGTCACCGTCGCGGTGCCGCCGTCGTCGTCCGTCACGGTCAGCGTGACCGTGTACGTCCCCGCGCCGCCAAACGCGTGCCGGGTGACGTCCGTGGCGGCGATCGGGCTCACCTCGGGCGATGGGAACGGGTCCGGCCCGACGCCGTTGTTGAAGACCATCGTGCGCGCGGACGCGCCGTCCCCGAACGCCCACGTGAACGTGAGGTCGTCGCTCCCCACGTCGGACGCCGCCGCCTCGAACGTGATGTCCTGCCCGACGAGGTAGGGCCGCACGTCGTCGAGTGTCCACGTCCACGTCGCGGGGTGCTGGACGTTGAACGTGTGGTGGAGCCGGACCTCCAACCCGCTCGGAAGCGTGATGATCACCCACACCGGGTTCGCCCCGTTCGGCTGTCCGTTCACCGGGTCGTCGTCCGGCGTATAGTACAGCGTGATCCGGAACGCCCCGAGCAGCTA
>Ga0209751_10000559_pt1 | contig 39848 bp, 40 predicted proteins | sample RifCSP13_1_FD_184019 | JGI IMG/M metagenome (GOLD analysis project Ga0209751, IMG submission 184019) | Soil microbial communities from Rifle, Colorado - Rifle CSP2_sed 13_1 (SPAdes) (version 2) | ecosystem: Environmental > Terrestrial > Deep subsurface > Rock core/Sediment | place: Rifle...
GCCCAGTGCTGGTATCTGAAAGCTCGTTTCAACGGGACGAAGGACCAGTAAACGGCGGGGGTAACTATGACCCTCAACATACAGGGGGTGTCCAATCTGGCTATATGCGGGAATCTCCGAGTATCCTGGAGTACCGCCGGGCGGTAACAATCTCCAGGCGCGGACAATCCGCAGGGAAGGCCGATCGAGAGATCGGAACCCTCAGAGACTGTACGCCAGACATCCGTTCCGGATGATGATACAGTCCGACCCCCATGGCGACATGGGGAGGTCGTGAGAAATCGCGACCCGCCTCCGAGCGATCGGAGGTCACGGAAGTAACAGAGGTGCTTAAGGTAGCGTAATACCTTGTCGCTTAATTGGCGACTTGCATGAAGGCCCAACGAGAGCTCTACTGTCCCCGCGTGGAGGCCGGTGAAACTGACGTACTGGCGCACAGTCCAGTACCTTCCACCTGAAAGCGAAGACCCCGTGGAGCTTTACTGCAGTCTGCCGCTGCCGTATGAGTTTGAATGTGTAGCGTAGGCGGGACCCGTTACAAAGGGCCGGCCGCTAGGCCGGAACCGAGGGGACGATGAAACACCGCCCTTTTGGACTCGTACGGCTAACACTAACAGTAGACAACGGTAGGTGGGCAGTTTGGGTGGGGCGCCACGCCCTCAAAAAGATAACAAGGGCGCCCAAAGGTTAGCTTAGGAGGGTCAGAAATCCTCCGTTAACTGTAAGGGGAAAAGCTAGCCTGACGTGGACTTGCCCAACGAGAGTCCACGAGAGGAAACTCGGGCCTAGCGAACCCATGAGCCTCATTTATGGGGGCCATGGATGTCAGAAAAGTTACCCCGGGGATAACTGAGTCGTCTCCGGCTAGAGTTCCTATCGACCCGGAGGCTTGCTACTTCGACGTCGGCTCTTCCTATCCTGGTGGTGCATGAGCTGCCAAGGGTGGGGTTGTTCGCCCATTAAAAGGGATCGTGAGCTGGGTTCAGACCGTCGTGAGACAGGTTTGTTGCTTTTTGGTGGAAGCGCTTTGATGCCTGAGGGGAAGGTCCCTTAAGTACGAGAGGAACGGGGGATCGGCGCCTCTAGTGTATGGGTTGTCTGGCAAGGCAGTGCCCAGCAGCCACGCGCCACGCGGATAACGGCTGAAAGCATCTAAGCCGGAAACCGCCCTCAAGACGAGGCATCTTACCGCCGTCGTAATCGACGACGTCGATAGAGCGGGGGTGTACGCACGAAGCTCGCAAGGGCGACGTGTTCAGCCCGCCGCCACTAACCGCGGTAGCCACATTTGCATCTGTCGGTGCAGCTTGGCGGCTTAGCCGTCAAACAGGTTGCATGTGATCGGATCCCGGATTTTCCCGCGCAATCCACTTGACGAGCCCGGGCTCTCGACACGGGGTCAAGGCTCGGACCGCGCACGCCACGCGGACGCGTCTGCCGCGCGCTCCGACGTCGCGGTGGTCAACGCCCGGATCACAAACCCGATCCCTAGGAACGCCGCCCATGAGCTCGCCCAGATCCCGAAGCTGTAGTTCGCGGGGTACGCGACGGCAGCCATCACGGGCGCCCCGATCGCCACGCCGGCCACGAGGACCGCGTAGAAGAGGCCCGTGAGGAGCCCGCTCAGCTCCCGCGGCGCGGCCCGGGTCACGAGGGCCGACGAGGCGGGGAACACGAACCCATGGCCCATGCCGAACAGGGCCATCGTCCCCAGGATCGCAGGGACGTCCCGCGCGAGCGGGATGACGGCCATCGCGGCGGCCGTCGACAGAAGGCCGAGGAACGTCGGGACCGTGGAGCCGAACCGATCCGCGAGGATGCCCGCGGGATAGTGCAGAAGGAGGGAGAGCACCCCGAACGCGGTGAACGCGAGTCCGACCTCGAGGGGCCCGTAGCCGAGCTCCTCCTCGAGATGGAGGGGCACGAGGGCCGTGAAGGCCCCGAGCATGAAGTAGAGGCTGAAGATTGACGCATACCCCGCGGAGGGCCCCGGTCGGAGGACGTACGCGCGGACGGCCCGGAGGGAGGGACGCGCTCGCTCGCGCACGGCGACAGGTTCGCGGATCCGGGTCGAGATGCCGAGGCCCGTGACGAGGCCGAGGGCCAGGACATAGAAGAGGGCGTCGTAGCCCGCGCGCCGGACGATGGGCCCGGACATCCCGAAGCCCAGGACGACGGCGAAGGCGATCGACATCCCATAGAGGGCCATCGTCCGCCCCTTCCTTGCCGGGGCCGACAGGTCCGAGGCGAGAGACATCGTGCTGGGCCCCACGAGGCCCCCGCCGAGGCCGTGGCTCACCCGCGCGAGGGCCAGAGTGAGGGGGTCCCCCGCGAGGGCGTACAGGACGAGCGAGACAGCGTCCCACGCGAGGCCGATCTGGAGGGGCCGCTTCCGGCCCCACCGGTCCGCGAGCCGCCCGAAGAGGAGGTTCGCGGGCGCGTGGACCGCGGAGTACGAGCCGACGATGATCCCGACCTGGACGACATCGGCCCCGAGGAACGCCGCATAGAGGGCGATGATCGGCACGAGCGCGTTCGTGTCCATCGTCCCGAGGAGGGTTGTCGCGAGGACCTTCGCGGTATCGGCGCGGCCCATGGCGAGGGCCCGGGAGACGAGGCGCGTTGAAAAGGTTGTCGGGCCATCATCAGCCTAACGCTGATAACGCCGTCCCGATCGCGCGACCCCACCGGAACGTTTACGTCCGCCGAGGCTTTCGTCGCGGTCGTGCCCGCGCCCCTCGTGATGGACTCGAATGAACCGGAGGACATCCTCGAGCGGCTCCGGGCCCTGGGCGTGGACGTCGAGCGACGAAAGATCGCGCCCGGGGACTACGTCGTGGGGCCGATCGGGATCGAGCGGAAGGCCCTCCCCGACTTCTTCGCGTCCCTCGTGAAGAAGCGCCTGTTCGAGCAGGCCCGCCGGCTCCGGGACGCGTACCCGCAGCCCCTCGTCGTCCTCGAGGGCGACCTCCAGGAGATTTCGACGTTCCGGCACCCCCAGGCAATCCTCGGCGCCCTCGTGGCCCTCGAGGTCACGGAGCGCGTGCCCGTCCTCACCACGGCGGACAAGGACCAGACGGCCCTCCTCCTCAGCGTGATCTGGCGGCGCCAGGACAAGGAGGCCGCCGCGTACGGCCTGCGGCACAAGCCGAAGGAGATGAGCCTCGGGCAGCGGCAGCAGTTCCTCATCGAGGGCTTCCCGAACGTCGGGGAGACCCTCGCCCGGAACCTCCTCGAGCACTTCGGGTCCGTCCGGGGGGTCCTCAACGCGTCCGAGGAGGAACTCCTCCGCGTCCCGAAGATCGGGGAGCGGAAGGCCGCGGAGATCGTCCGGCTCGCGACCTCGGCCTACGAGGGACGCCAGGCGCGCCTCGACGACGTCTGAGGCGGGCCCGTTGTGACAATAAGCTTATGCCGGATGGCCCGCGTTCCCGCGGCGGGGTGCACTCGACGGAACGTACCGCGTGGGGCCACGAGGCTCGACCCCGGCACGAGCGGGGCGGGTTCCGCGGGCATCTCGCCCGGGGCCTCCATCTCACCTGGACGAGCCTCAAGGTCCTCTCGAAGAACCCGAACCTCCTCGTCCTGCCGCTCCTCGCCCTCGTCCTGAACGGATTCGTCTGGCTCCTCGTCGCCCTGAGCGTCTGGGTCCTCGGCTTTCCGCCGTGGTCCCCGAGCTCCGACGTCGTGTACTGGGAGCTCTTCATCGCCTACCAGGTCACGTACTTCCTCGCGACGTACTTCATGGCCGCGATCGTCGCCGCGACGTCCGCGAGATTCGAGGGCCGAGCCCCGACCGTGGCCGACGGGGTGCGGGCCGCGAACGGGGCCCTCGTGCGGCTCGTGGCCTGGTCCCTCCTCGCCTCGACGGTCGGCGTCCTCGCGCGGCTCGTCTCCCTCCGGTACGAAGGCGGGGGCCGCGCGATCGCCCGCATCCTCGGCGCGAGCTGGCCCATCGCGACGACGTTCGTCCTCCCCGCGGCCCTCGAGGAGGACCTCGGCCCCTTCCGCGCGTTCCGGCGCAGCCAGGCCCTCGTCACGGAGCGGTGGGGACCCCAGCCCGGTGGCGTCCTGGGCACCGGGGCCGTGTTCGCGCTCCTCGCCCTCGGCGGGCTTGCCGTCTTCCTCTGGGGCTTCCTGAGCGTGGGCGGGGGCGGCCTCATGGCGCTCGGGATCCTCTACCTGCTCCTCCTCCTAGCCCTCTGGTCCGTCGTGCATGGGATCCTCGTGACGACGCTGTACCATTACGCGCTGACGAGCGAGGCCTCCTTCGGGTTCAGCTGGCAGGCCCTCAACCATCCCTGGGTCCGCTAGGCATCGTCTCCCGGAACGCGCGGAGGACGTCCTCCGGCGGCGCGTCCGTCTTGACCCCGCGCGGATCGAAGTGGGTTCGAGCGGCCCGGTACCCGAAGTCCTCGAGGGCCCCGAGCAGGTCGGCGACCCTGGGCGGGGACGCGCGGAGCCTCCCCGCGAGCCCGTCCGTGCTCGCGAAGAAGGGCGGGAGGTCCGCCTCCGTGCGGAGGAGGTCGAGGAGCCGCGCGGTCCCCGGGCGCGTCCACTCCGAGGGGGCGAGGCCTTGGGCCCATCCCGGGTCCGCGAGGGGGCCGAGCCACAGGGGCCCGACGGCCCCGATCTCCGAGGCGCCCACCTCCCGCCAGCCCGCCTCGGACACGCGGACGTGGCCGATCCGGGTGACGTCCAAGGCCTCCATCGGAGGGACAATCCGGAGGAACGTCCGAAGGAAGTGCTCCGACGAGAACGAGAGGACGGGGCGGACCCCCTTCCCGTGGGCCGCCGCGAGGCGGGCGCAGAACGCGAGGAGGATCCGCAGGCCGACCTCGTGCCCCTGAGGCCCCCGGTACGGCCGCGCCCCGTAGCGCCGCAGGCAGACGTCCGGATAGGTCCCGGAGAGGGGCGCCGTGTCCGTCGCGGTGACCCCGAGGCCCGACGGGATCCGGGCGGCCTCGAGGGCCGCGTCGAGGAACGGAACGGGCGGCCCGAAGGGGTCGACGTCGACGAAGTCGAAGGACGACCCCTCGAGGAGGTCGCGGAGGTCTCGCGAGGTCGCCTCCGCGTCCACACCGTTGCGCGCGACGTTCGCGAGGAGGAGCGCCCGTGCCATAGGCGAGGCGTCGTTGAGGACGAGCCCCCGGGCCCGGGCCTCCAGGGCCATCCGGATCCCCCACGCGCCCGTCGCCGCGAGCCCGTCGAGGACCCGGTCGAGAGGTCCGGGCCATCGCGCGAGGACGACCGCGCTCACATCGCGGCTCACGGCCATCGTGGGGTTGTAGAAGGGCCAGGGACCCTTCGCCCCGGGCCCCTTCCGACGCGGGACGTCGGGCACGAGGAGCCGCGCGCGACCCTCGAGGGCCTCCGTCACGGGGAACGGGAACGCCACGGACCCCGCAATCGTCGGCCGCCCGGATGACCCCTTCGGCTCAGAGGACCTCGCCCTTCATGAGCTTCACGATCTTATAGGGCAGCAGGTTCCGGTTCACCTGGGTCACCTCGAGGATCCGCACGTCGTCCCGACGGCGGATGTCCTGGAGGAGGGGGTTCCGCGACTTCTTGTGGAGGGTCAGGATGAGGGGCTTGTCCGCGTCGAGGGCGTCCTTCACGGCCTGCACGAAGTTCGGACTCTCGACCTCCATCTTCCCGACCTCGTCGATCACGATGACGTCCGCGTTCGCGGTCGCGGCCCGGAGGGCGTTCACCCCGACCTCCTCGAGGGCGCTGATGTCCACCCCGTACCGGCCGACCATGATCTTCGACTCGATCTCGCGGGACGCGAACACGCGCTTCTCCTTCGTCGCGTAGTCCATGACGTAGAACCCCTCGCGGCGGTTCCGCTTCACGATGGGCTCCGTGATCATCCCGCCGACCTTCATCCCGTCGGCCTCGAGCATCTCGATGACCTTGAGGAGCGCGTACGTCTTCCCGGCGCCCGGGAGACCCGTGATGCCGATCTTGAGCGCCGCCCCCATGCCACAACTCCGGGGTTGGGGAATCGGCGGTTCGCTATAAAACGTGGCGCATCCTTGGCGGCCGACGGCCCCGGGTCACGGGGTCGGGGCGGGGGCCGGGACGGGGGGCGGGGACGTCCACTGCTCCTTCCGGCGGACCTTCCGGACCATGAGGGTCGGGACCGTCGTGCGCCGGGCGATCTGATCCTGCATGGGACCGAACGCGAACTGGGTGAGGCGCCATTCGGAACTCGCACCCAGGACGACGAGGTCGTACGACGCGGCCTCGGCCACGACGGCGTCCACGATGTTCCGGGTCTTGAGGAGCTTCTCCTCGAAGGGCACGCCGTGGGTGCTGCACATCGCCGCGAGGCGGGCGCTGTAGCCCTTCTCCTGCTCCATCTCCCGGTCCGTCTGGACCGCGCTGAAGATCGTGATCGTCGACTTGTGCTTCTTCGCGAGGAGGATCGCGTACCCCGTCGCGTAGGACACGTGCCACTCGGGCGCGTTCATCACGAGGATCCGCGCGGGGCGTTCCTTGAGGCCCGCCGATTTGAACACGACGACGTCGCAGGGGGCCTCCTGGACGAACCGGTCCACGTTGCCCCCGAGGATGCGGCCCTTCCGCCAGCCTCCCTTCCATCCGAGGATGAGGAGGTCCGTCTCGTCCTCCTTCACGTTCTCGAGGATCGTCTCGAAGACCCGGTGGCTCACCTCGACGCGGGCCGACGCCCGGGCGCCGAGCTCCTCGGCCCGCCGCCGGAGCTTCCCGAGGTTCCAGCGCACCTCGCCGACGTAGAGGCGGTCGATCGCGTCGATGGGCAGGGTCGAGGGCACCTCGACGACATGGAGGAGGGTGAGCTGGGCGTCCTCGACCTGGGCCACGAGGGCCGCGAAGTCGACGAGCTCGGTGCGGTCGAAGTCCTCGAGGGGCAGGAGGATCCGGTACCGCTCCCGGGCCGCCGGGAGGATCGCCTCGACGGCCTTCGTAAACGTCGCGACGACCTCTTTCTTCGAATGGACGTAGTGGACCGCGAGGCCGAGGCCGATCCAACCGAGGGCGATGAACCAGGCCTGCGGCTCGTAGGCCCAGAGGCTCAGGGCGATGATCCCCTTCGAGGCGATCCCCGCGAGGGGGATCAGCGGGAAGAGGGGCATCCGGTAGGAGCGCTTCACGTCGGGCATCGTCCTCCGGAGGACGATGACGGCCCAGTTCACGAGGAGGAAGAGGAGGAGGAACATGATGTCCGCGCTCGCGGCGACCGTGTTGATGTCGAGGGTGAGGGTCATCCCGATGATCAGGAGGCCGCTCGCCGCGATCGAGACGTGGGGCGTGCGCTTCCGCGGGTGGAGCCGGCCGAACGACTTGGGGAGGGTCCCGTCGCGGCCCATCGCAAAGGACACCCGGCTCGAAGAGAAGATGAGGGAGTTGATCGCCGCCAGCGCCCCGAGGACGATCCCGATCACGACGACGTACAGACCGTAGGGCATCACGCGCGCGGCGATGTCCGCGATCGCGTTGTTGTTCCCCTCGATCCCGCCCGGCGTCTGGACGAGCAGGCACGCGTCCCCCGGGGACGTGGCCACGCAGCTCCCCGCGACCCCGATCGCCCCGAGGGCGACGAGGATGAAGATCACCGTCGAGAGGCCGATCACGATGAACACGGCCCGGGGGATGTTCTTCTCCGGGTCCTTCGTCTCCTCCCCCGTCTGGGCGATGATCTCGTACCCCTCGAAGACGATGAACGTGAAGCCCATGGCCCCGAGGAGGGCGATGAACTGGGCGAACGCGGAGTCGCCCTGGAAGAACGGGGTGAAGCTAGCGGGCGGGAGGCCGCCGCCCCGGAGGATCGCCGCGAGGGCGAACACGATGAACGCGACGACGACGGCGAGGAGGGTCATCGTGACGGCCGTCTCCGAGCGGCCCGTGATCTTCGTCCCGCGGTAGTTGAGGGCGACGAACGCGCCGGCCGCGAGGACCGCGAACAGCTTCGTGAGGCCGCCCTCGTCGAGGCCGAAGAGGTGGAGGTCGGGCTCGCCCAGGACCGTCTCCAGGGCGACGACGGCCCCGAGGCCGAATCCGAAGATGTAAAAGGATGCGACGATGCAGTGGCCGAACCAGGAGAGCCAGCCGCCGAGGAAGCCCCACGGGTCTCGCATGGACCGCCGGATCCAAAGGTACCCGCCCCCCGTCTCCGGGAAGGCGGACCCGAGCTCCATGTAGGCCATCGCGGTCAGGAGGGTCACGAGGAAGTTCAGGAAGAACGCGAGGAGCAGGGACGGCCCCGTGATCGCGAACCCGGGACCGACGAGCAGGAAGATCGTCGTCCCGATCGTCGGCCCGAGGCCGATCATCGTGATGTCGAGGAGGCCGAGGTCCCGGCGGAACTTGACCTCGACGTCCGCGCCGCGGCCCCGCGCCATCGGGACGCGGCGATGAGGGGGTGGGTTATTAAGACTTGGCGGGTCCGCGGATCTCCTTCAAATACATCAGGGGATAGTCGAGGGAGGGGACGTACCGCAGGACGCCGACCGCGCGGGCCCGTCCCACGCGGATGGCCACCTCCGCGGCGAGGACGTCCTCCGAGACGGTCGCATAGCGGTACGGACCGCGGACCCTCAGCCTCTTGCGGTCGATGCGCACGCGGACATCCTCGACGAGGGGCTGGGACCGCGTCGCGGACTCGATCGCCCGCTCGAGGTCGCGCGCGGACCGCGGGGTCACGGGCGTGCCCACGAACTGGTGGAGGATGGACCCGAGCTTGATTCCCGCCTCGAACGCCGCACGGTCCTTGTCCGTCCCCGCGAAGAGCGCCGCCGTCCTATCCTTCGCCATCGTGAGCGCCTCGAGCCCCGAACGCGGCCGCGACCTAAAAGGCAACCGCCAGCCTTTTCCTTCGGGAGGGGATGCGGGGGCCGTGCCCCACGGAGGCCACAAGTTCGACCCCGCCCACCGAGCCCACCTCGACGCGCCCGAGCGTCGCGAGTACCTGGACCCGGAGAGGATCCTCGACGCATTCGCGGTCGGGCCCGGGCTGCGCCTGGCGGACGTCGGAGCGGGTACAGGCTTCTTCGCCCTCCCTGCGGCCCGTCGCGTGGGCCGTTCGGGGCGCGTCTATGCGATCGACCTAACGGAGGCCATGCTCGAGGAACTCCGCTCGCGCGCCCCGACCGCGGCCGGGAACCTCGAGGTCGTCCCCTCGACGGAGGACCGGATCCCCCTCCCGGACCGGAGCGTCGACGTCGCGTTCCTCGCGTGCGTCCTCCACGAACTCGACGGACCGGGGACCCTCCGGGAGTGCGCGCGCATCCTGGCGCCCGGCGGTCGGCTCGCCATCGTCGACTGGGTGAAGAAGGACCAGGACATCGGGCCGCCCCGGGAGCACCGGCTCAGCGAGTCGGAGGCCGCGGCGGTCCTGGGGGCCGCGGGGTTCCGCGTCGCGCGGACGTTCCCCGCGGGACCCCATCACTACGGGATCGAGGCCCGGCCCGCGCCTCGGAGGACGTAGGATGGACGACGTCGAGGGCATCACCCACGTCTTCTTCGACGTCGGGGGGACCCTCCTCCGCCCGGAGCCGGGTGCGCCGGAGTTGTTCCGCAGGGTCCTCGCCGGACGCGGCCATGCGATCGACCGGGAGACCGTGTTCCGCCTCCTGCGGGCCCCGGAGAGCCTCGTGAACCTGATCCGGCCCCTCGCGGAGGACCGGCAGGCCGAGTACTACCGGCACGTGAACGCGAGGGTCCTCGAGCATCTCGGATTCTCGTCCGACGACGCGATCCTCGACGAGCTCCGCGCGGGCTTCGACGAGATCGTCTGGCGGCCGTACCCCGACGCCGTCGAGGCCCTGGAGGCGCTCCGGGCCGCAGGCTTCCATCTCGGCGTCGTCTCGAACGCGGACCACCGCCTCCCGCGGGTCCTGCGGGACTGCGGGCTCGCGGGGCTCCTCGAGACGGTCACCGTGTCCACGGAGGTCGGCGCGGAGAAGCCCGACCCGAGGATCTTCCGGCGCGCGGTCGCCCAGGCCGGGACGTCGCCGGAGCGGTCCCTCCACGTCGGGGACAACTTCGAGGCGGACTACATCGGGGCGAGGAACGCGGGCCTCCATGCGGTCGTCGTCCTCCGGGGCCATGCGCCTCCGGCCCCGTGCCCCCACGTGACGGACCTCAAGGAGATCCCGCCCCGGCTCGCCCCGCCTCGTTCTCGTCCCTGAAACGCTCCGGGAAAGGCTTATACCGCGGGGCCGCGTGGAACCCGATTCCCTATGCCGAGGAAACCCATCATCGGGGTCATCGGGGGAGGCACGACGGCGTCCCCGGAGGGCCTCGCCCTCGCGGAAGAGGTCGGCTTCCTCATCGCCCGCGCGGACGCGGTCCTCATCTGCGGCGGCCTGAACGGCGTCATGTCCGCAGCCGCGAAAGGCGCGAAGCGAGGGGGCGGCCTCACGGTCGGCGTCCTCCCGACGGGGAACAAGGCCGACGCGAACGTCCACATCGACGTGCCCATCGCGACGGCGATGAACACGGCGCGGAACCTCATCATCGTGAGGACCGCGGACGCCCTCATCGCGATCAACGGGTCCTTCGGGACCCTCTCCGAGATGGCCCACGCCTTCGACCAGGGGAAGGCCGTGTTCGCCCTGCGGACGTGGCCCCTCGACAAGGCCGGCGTGGACGACTCCCTGTACGTCCGGGTCGGCACGCCCCGGGAGGCCGTCGACCGCGCGATCGAATACGCGCGGAACGCGATCCCGAAGGAACGCTCGGGCCCCGACTTCGCCCCGTGACCCGTCGCGGGACGGCTTCAGCCGAGGGACTTCCGGAGGTCCACGACCCGCTTCGCCTTCCCTTCGGACCGCGGGAGGGAGCCCGGCTTCACGAGCTCCACGCGGGCCCAGATCGAGAGGACGGCGCGGAGCTCCTCCGCGATCGTCTGCTGGAGCTGCCCGGGGTCGAACTCCGGGGACGCGTGGAACGTCGGATCGACCTCGGCCCGCACGAACAGGCGGTCGAGGATGTCCCGGTCCACGACGATCTCGTACCACTCCCCGACCCCCTCCACGTTCAGGAGGACGTGCTCGATCTGGCTGGGGAACACATTGACCCCGCCGATGATGAGCATGTCGTCGCTCCGACCCCGGATCCGCGTGAGGCGGGGATGGTGCCGGCCGCACGCGCATCCGTCTGTCGCGAGGGCGCTGAGGTCCCGCGTCCGAAAGCGGAGGAGCGGCATGGCCTCCCGAGTGAGCATGGTGAACACGAGCTCCCCCGCCTCCCCCTCGTCCACGGCCTCCCCCGAGTGCGGGTCCACGACCTCGGCGAGGAACTCGTCGGACCATATGTGGAGTCCCGCCTGCTCCTCGCACTCCATCGCCACGCCGGGCCCGTACAGCTCGCTTAGGCCGTAGCAGTCCCTCGCCCGGAGCCCGAGGCCATCCTCGATCTTTCGGCGGGCCTCCTCGGACCAGGGCTCCGCGCCGAACATGCCGAGGCGGAGGTGGAAGTCCTTCCTCGGGGCGTACCCGTTCGCGCGGGCCTCCTCCGCGAGGTACAGGGCGTACGAGGGCGTGCACGCGAGGACCGTCGGGCGCATGTCCTTCAGGAAAAGGAGCTGGCGACGCGTGTTGCCGCCGGAGAGGGGCCAGACGGAGCAGCCGAAGGCCTGCGCGCCGTAGTGGAACCCGAGGCCGCCGGTGAAGAGCCCATACCCGTACGCGTTCTGCACGAGGTCCCCGGGCCTCGCGCCCGCGGCCGCGTAGGAGCGGGCCATGAGGCGTCGCCAGACGTCGAGATCATGGTCGGTGTACGCGACGACGGTCGGCTTCCCCGTCGTGCCCGAGGACGCGTGGAACTCCCGGATCTCCCTCATCGGGACCGCGAGGACCCCGTACGGGTACGCATCCCGGAGGTCGTCCTTCGTCGTGAAGGGGAGGCGGGCGACGTCCTCGAGGGAGCGCACGTCCTCGGGCCGGACCTTCGCGGCCTTGAGCCGGCGCTTGTAGAGGGGCACCCGCTCCGCCGCGTAGCGGACCGTCTTCCGGAGCCGCCGAAGCTGGAGATCACGGAGGGCCCGCGGGCGCAGCCTCTCCATCGCGGGCTCGAAATACAGCCGTCCCCACCTGCCCGCGCGGGACGCACCGCGCGGGAGATAAGGATTCCGACGGAGCCGTCACAGGGAGAGGACGAGGAGGGCGGCCCCCATCCCGACCATCGTCGCGGCGAGGGCCGCCTTCGTCAGGCGGGCGTGGGACCGCTCCCAGCCCGCGGCCGCGAGCGCGAGCCGGCGGTTCGACACGGCCGCGAGGACGAGGAGCAGGGGCAGGATGTACATCCCGTTGTACAGGTACAGGTAGCCGAGGCCTTCGAGGAACCCCGTGTTCGACGCGAGGAGGCCCAGGATCGCGACGTACACGCCGCCGGAGCAGGGGAACGTGCAGAGGCCCACGAGCAGTCCCGCGGCCGTCGCGGAGGGGACGGACCCCTCGAGGATCCTCGCCTTGATCCGCGGCCACGAGGCCTGGGGCATGACGTTGATCGCCGGGAGGCCGGGGACGAGGATGCGAAGGAGGGAGAAGCTCCCGAGGGCGATGACCGCGATGGCGGCGACCTTCGCGATGAGGTGGGGGTCCTCGCTCACGACGATCGCGCCCAGGATCCCGAGGCCGATGAGGAAGTACACGAGGAAGACCGCGTACGCGTAGATCCCTCCCATCCGCAGGACCTCCGCGCGGGGCGCTCGGACCGCGTACAGGAAGGAGACGAAGAAGAGGAGGACCGCGAAGGCACAAGGGTTCAGGCCGTCGAGGAGGCCCGTCGCGAGGACGAGGGGCAGGAGGGCCGGCGACGGGCCCCCGGGGTCCGGACCGCCGACGTTCGCCTCGTACCAGGCCACGTAGACCGCGAGGGACGTATCGATGGGGTACATCTGCGGCATGCCGGCGAAGGCCCAGGCGCGGTACGCCACGACGGCGCCCATGCTGTCCTGGAACACGAGGATCCGCTCGGGGCGCGCGGACGCGTTCATCCCGAGGGCCTCTTCGATGAGCGCGCCGGGGACGTGGCCCTCGAAGGCCGTCAGCGTGGCCCCGGACACGAACGTGACGAGGTGGCTCTGGAGCTCGAAGGGGATCCCGAGGGCGCCGTTGAGGGCCGTCAGCTCGGCGCGGAACGAGCGGTCGTTGATGTAGTCCTTCACGAGGACGGGTTCGACCCCCGCGCGGGCGAGGGAGGGGAGGAGGTCGCCGTTCAGGTACGTCAGGCAGTCCCCGCACGCCTCGTTGAAGTAGATTGTCGCCCCCTCGGGGAGCACGACGTCGGGGCGGGAGCCGAGGGTGAGGAACGCGGCGACGGACGCGGCGACGAGGATCCCCGTGAGGGCGAACGCCATGCCGAGGAACCATCGGCGGGTGCGGGCCGGCCGCGGGCGAGGGGACGGCCCGGGCTCGGCGGGGGGTGCCTCGGGATGGCAATGATCCTCCGGGTGGGACACCCTAGACCTCCATCCCGCGAATCCCCACGGTGGCCTCTCGCAGGTTCGGGTCCGAGCTGAGGACGTAGACCTCGCGGGCGAAGGGGCCGAGCTCGGGATGGGCCTGGGGGTCGTAGAAGACCTCGAGGAGGGCTTCCGCCCCCGGCGGGAGGGAGAGAGACCATCCGCCCGGGTTCGCATGGAAGCCGTACGTCGGGCTCATCTGGCCCCCGTACGTGATCCGGGCCGTCGTGCACATGCACGAGGTCGATGCGCCTTCGATCCGGAGAGGGACCTCGCCCTGGTTATGGAGGCGGAACGTCGTCGACACGACGGACTGGCCGATGTCCCCGAAGTCGTAGGACCACGGGTCGAAATGGATCGTGCCCCCGGAGGGCCCGAGGAGGAAGCCGCCGAGGGCCGCGGCGAGGACGACGGACGCCACCGCGATCCCGAGGGCGGCGATCCCGCGACGGGTCCCCCGGGACATCGGCGCCGCGCGGGTCTGCCGGGCCGCGTGAGCCGCCGGTTCCGCCAACTCGAGGCGCACGGACTCCCGCGGGTGGACCTTCGCGAGATGCCCTTGGAGGTTCTCCACGTTCACGTGGGCTCCGCACGCCGGGCAGGTCCGCTTCGCGGCCACCACCGTTCCCCGGGATCCCATGGGGACCCTGGGCAAATCAACCCTGACTACCTACAGTACGTACCGTCCGGGGCGGCGGGGCGGGGTCCGCGACCCGTCAGGCCGCAGGCAACGGCTGGACGGCCCCGGGCCGCCGGGTCGCCGGCTCCTCGAGGGAGCGGTTGATCGTGAGCTGCGCGATCGTCCCGTAGTACTTCGCGACGTGCTCGATGGGCCGCAGGACGGAGCGCAGGAGGATGCACGTCGCGCAGAAGTCCCCCGGCTTCCCGCTCGTCCGCATCTCCGGGATCGTCCCGTTGAGCTGGCGGATCTCCGCCTCGAGGGCGGACTTCGCGTCGAGGGCATCGTTCGCCTTCACGAGATCCGACGTGAAGAAGGAGGTCATCGTGAGCTCCATGACCTTTTCGAGAGCCCCCCGGAGGGGGGCGATCGCCTTCGAGAACTCCTTCGGGATCCGGCGGGACGACTTGAGGAGGGGCAGGCTCCCCGCCGCGACCTCCTCCCAGAGGTCCCCGATGTTCTCGAGCATGACGGCGACGACCCGGTCCCCGACGAGGTGGCGCGGCTCGACCTCCCCGATTTTGCCCGCGACGCTCCGGTTCTGGGCCGCGAGGAGGAGCTGGCGGACGACGAGCCAGTAGAGGCGGTCGACCTCCGCCTCCATCCGGATCACCTCCTCGATGTTCCCGGAAGCCTCGCCCCCGAGGACGCCCAGGGCGAGCTTCTCCATCCGGGACGTCAGGTAATGGAGCCTCCGGAGGAGCCCGTCGATCGGGAACCGGGTGGGCTCCGCGAAGTTTTCGATCGTGACGAACTTGGGGCCCTGGTTCACGATCGTGAGGCCCGTAAGGCCTCGGACCGCATCGTGGATTTCCTGGAGCTGCTCGGGCGACAGTTCCTCCCGGCTCCGGATGCGGATCGTGTTCCGGCCGACGATGTAGTTCCCCGTGATGACCCGCGTGAGGGCCTCCGGCCCGGACCACTCGTCCGCGTCGATCGTTGCCTCCGACGTGACCGCCTGGTCATCCAGGGGGCCCGCCTTGACCCGGAGGGTCCCGTCGTCCTCGATCGCGATCGCGACGAGGGAGCCCGGGCGGAGCCCGTTCGCCTCCGCCCAGGTCTTCGGGAGGGAGATGCCTACGCTAGAGTATCCGAGCTTCTGGACCTTGCGGGTCTCGAGCTCCATGTGCGATCGTATGTACTCGCGCCCATAAATACGTGTTCTACGTGCGTAGACCCCGCAGCGTCTCCCAAGGGTCCGGCAGGCCGACCCGTTTCACCTGGACGGACCGAGTCGGGACGATGGGTATCGGACCCCCCCGCGGGCCTGCCTGTTGGCGCAAAGACGGGGGAGGGATGGAAGGGCATCCCCGTGGGTCGCGCGCGCCATCGGACGCATCCCCATGGGGGGGCTGCAGGGTCTGGCCCCCGTCGGACGAGTACGTATCGACCAGGATGGGCTCCGCCCGTCACCGCGGGAGCCGCTGACGGATCTTCTCGATGTCCGCTTCCGTCAGGCTCCCGATCCGCGCCGCCAGGTGGGACACGCCCTCGGGGCCGAAGGTCGTGATGAGGCCTCCGAGGAGGCTGTCGATGTACTGCTCCTCGATGTCCCGATACCGATACACGTACCGCTCCCCGCCCTTGAACGCCTCGCTCCGGCGCTCGATGAGCCCCTTCCCATGGAGGCGGGTGAGGATCGTGCTGACCGTCGTGTACGCGACCGCCTTCCCCCCGAGTCGGAGGTCCAGGAGGACGTCGCGGGTCGTCGCCTCTCCATGCCGTGCGAGGACGGCGATGACCTCGCGCTCGAGAGGGCCCAGCATGCGGAGAGACCGAGGGGGCGCGCGCCCATGGAGCCGCCGTACATACTATGGGTGTAGGACTCGGCGACGCCGTCGCTCCTCAGGGGGCGGGACCGCGGCTCCCCGTCCCCGTCGCCTCCGGGAGGGTGAGACAGGGCGTCCCGCGCGGCCCGCAAAGGCTCATGAGGACGCCGTGGAATGCGTGGGAGCGATGAATCGGGCGGTCGACGTCCTCGTCATCGGGGCGGGCCCAGGGGGGAGCTTCGCCGCGGAGTCCGCGGCGCGGCGGGGGGCGGAGACCCTCCTCCTCGAGAAGCGGTCCGAAATCGGAACGCCCGTCCGGTGCGGGGAGGGGGTCGCCAAGGGGTGGCTCGAGGAGCTGGGACTGCCCCCGAGCCGCGAGTTCGTCGCCCACGAGCTATTGGGATCCCGCGTGATCTCGCCGGACGGGACGCCCCTCGTCCTCGACCACGGGCCGTCCTCGAAAGGGGGCTACGTCCTCGAGAGGGACCTGTTCGACCGGTACCTCGCAAAGCGGGCCGCGAAGGCCGGGGCCGGGCTCATGGTCAAGACGGCCGCCGTGGGCCTCCTCCGAGACGACGGCCGCGTCGCGGGCGCGCGGTGTGAGCACATGGGGGAGACCTTCGACGTGCGCGCGCGCGTCGTGATCGGAGCGGACGGCTTCGAGAGCCAGGTCGGGCGCTGGGCCGGCCTGTCGACCCACCTCCGGACGAAGGACCTCGCGTCGTGCCTCCAGTACACCCTCGTCGGCGTGGAGGGCGACTCCCGGTACGGGGACTTCTACCTGGGCAGCATGGCGCCCGGCGGGTACGGCTGGGTCTTCTGGAAAGGGGCCGACGTCGCGAACGTCGGGCTCGGGGTGAACCTCGCCCGGCTACGGAACCGGGCGGAGACGAAAGGCTATCTCGACGCCCTCGTCGCCCGCATCCCGGGGATGGCGAAGGGCCGGGTCATCGAGGAGGTTGCCGGGGGCGTGAGCGTGTCGATGCCCCTCGAGCGGAGCGTCGCGCCCGGGCTCCTGCTCGTGGGCGACGCCGCGCGCCTGATCGACCCCCTCACGGGCGGGGGGATCCTCAACGCGTGCCTCACGGGCCGGTACGCGGGGGAGATCGCTGCGGAGGCCGTCGAGGCGGGGGACGCGTCGGAGTCCCTCCTCCGGGCGTACGAGGTCCGCTGGCGGGCTCGCCTCGAGGAGGAGCTCGCGCGGCACTACCTCGTCAAAGAGGCCCTCCTTCGGATCGACGACGAGACGATCAACAAGATCATCCGGACCGTCGCGGAGGCCCGACTCCCTTCCCTGACCTCGGCGAACATCCTGGGCCTCCTGAAAGCGCGCCACCCGGAGCTCCTCGAGGCGTTCCGCGGGCTCCTCTGAGGCCGTCCCGTCAATCGCGCCGGAGATCCTCGCCGCCCTCGAACACCTGCTGGACCTGGCTGTAGACCTCCTCGAACCCGAAGGGGAGCTCGGAGGACACGGGGACGACCCGGCGGTACAGGCCGATAGACTCCATCCCCTTGAGGAACTCCACGTCGAGGAGGGTCTTCGATGTCGTGGGGTCCTGGAACAGGGCCTCATAGAGGGCGTACGGGTCGAGGGACCACTTCACGATCGCCTCGAGCTCCGGCTCCTCGAGGATGTCCGCCTTGCTCAGGACGTTCACGAAGGGCACGGAGTGGCGGAACTGGGTCGTCGCGCTCAGGAGGACGGAGGACACGAACCCCGAGGGGGACCGGACGAGGAGCGGGTCGTTGAGGTACACGAGGGCGGAGTCCTCCCGGCCGAAGGCGTCGATGATCGCGGGGCTCGACTCCCGGAACGTGAAGAGCTCAATCTGGCCCGGGGTGTCCACGAGGACGTAGCTCGTCTCGAACTTCTCGAGGACATCCGCGATCTCTTTCGCGTTGAGGGCGATGAGGTCCGCCGCGGCGACCTGGGCCCCGTTCGGGCCCAAGCCCTGTTCCTCCATGATTTCCGAGATCCGTACCCAGTCCCGCACATCGATGTCAACCTCGTAGGCGACGTCCTCCGCGCCCGGATCGAGGTTCATCGTGATCGCGTCGAGGCCCTGGGCCGCCATCCACGTCTGGAACGCGCGGACCATCGTCGACTTCCCCGACCCCGCGGTGCCGACGAAGTACAGGTTGCGGGCCATGGGCGCCCGGCCATCGCGCGTGGCCGGATGAAGGTTCGCGGGAAAACGACGGGCCTGAAGGGACTTCCGCGGCCGCGCGGGTGTCGCGAGGCCCTTTCGAACCCTTGACCTATCGGTCCCTCTCGGGACGTCCGATAGGCGTGCCGATAAGAGCCGATCGCTCTACCTAGCTAAGCTACAGGCCCGCGACGCCGCCTAACGACCCCGCTTAGTTAAAGGTTTCCCAGGAGCGCGATCACGCGCCGGCGCACGCGCCCCATTCCTCGAAGGCGACGCGCGCACCGACGTCGACCTGAAAGATCTCCAGCCGATGGCATGCGGCCGGCACCGTGTCGACGAGGAACGAGTCCCCCGGGTCCAGGCGGCCATCCCCGTCCGCGTCGTCGAAGGCCAGGGCCGGGCCCCCGCCTCCGAGGCCCGCAGGGAGGCTCGCGTGCAATGTCCCGTTCCGGTAGAAGTCCGCACGGAACCTCCCGACTTCGAGGACGATCGTCACGGACACGACCTCGAGCCGGGTGCCCGCGGTCGTGGTGAGGCCCAGGTCGACGATCGCGACGGGGGGCTGGTTCCCGAAGTCGAGCCCGCGGGGGATGAAGACCACGGCCAGGAGGACGAGGAACAGGACCCCCGCGCCGAGGGACGCCGTCAGGAGGCGCGTGGCCTGGGGCGGGGGCGAGCGTTTCCTCCGGAACGAGGCCTCGGGTTCCCGCGGACGGGCGATCCGCATCCCCCTCACTCCACGTAGATCGCGGGCCGGCCGGGGATCGCGTGGTCGGCCTTCCTGGCGGGGTCCCAGCGGTCCGGGTCGTCCGCCCGGTAGACGTCGACGCGGACCCCGAGCTCCGACCGGAGGAAGGGCGCGTCCTCCCGGAACCGGTCGTGCTCCCGCGCGGCATCGGGCTGCCGCGCGAGGTCCGCGGGGCGCGCGTGGCGCAGCTCCTCGACAAGCCGCTTCGCGTACGCGGCGACGTCCTTCGCGCGATCCTTGAGGACGGGGTCCGCGAGGGACCGGTCCATGAGGACGTGCATCGCGACGGGGCCTGCGGCCGCCAGGGCGAGCGCGTCCGAGCGGAGGCGGACCTTCCAGGCGGGGGCCGTGTAGAGGACCAACCGTTTCGGCTTCAGGCCCGTCACCTTGAGGATCTCCCGGACGTCCGCGAGGGTCGCCTGGAGCAGGGACTCCGCGGCCTCCGCGGCGGGGTCGACCTCACCCGCCTCGGCCTCCGGGTACGGTGCAGAGGAGGCGAACCCCTCCCGGCCGAGGCGGGACCAGATCTCTTCGCAGAGGTGGGGCGTGAAGGGGGCGAGGAGCCTCGTCTGGACGTCGATGAAGCGCGCGAGGACGTCCCCATGGGGCCTCCCGCCGGACCGCCGGACGTACCACGACCACGCGGCCTGGAGGTCGAAGTAGCCTTGCCGCAGGGCGTTCTTGTACAGCATGGACTCCATGGAGGCGCGGGCCGCCCCCACGGCGCGGGCGAGGGTCGAGAGGAACCACGCGTCGATGACCCGGCGGTCCGTCCGCGTCGCCTGCCGCCGGGTCGCGAACGCGTACCAATCCGCGAGCCGGGCGCGGGCCGACGCCGCGAACTCCATGTCGAAGTTGGGGTCGTCCTGCCCGTCCCCCGCGTTCGCGACGGTGAGCCGGACGACGTCGGCACCCCACTCCCGGAGCGCGTCCCGGAGGTACCAGACGTTCCCGCGGGACTTCGACATCTTCCGCCCCGCCATCTGGACGTACCCGTTGACCCCGAAGCCCCGCGGCCATTGCTCCGGCGGGAACAGGGCGACATGGTTGAACAGGCAGAACGTCATGTGGTTCTGGACGAGGTCCTTCCCCGTGTTCCGCAGGTCGAAGGGGTACCAGTAGAGGAACTCCCGCCGGAGGTCCTCGAGGGTGCCCCGCGGGAGCCCGAGGCGACCCGCGAGGGCCGCGGGATCGCCCTCCTCCCGAAACACGTAGTCGAAGAACGCGTCGTCGAGCTTTCCCGCCCAGGGGACGGAGCTCCGGAGGGAGCCGCCCTGGAGGGCGTGGGCGATCGTGTAGTACGCCATGTAGACCGTGGAGTCGGAGAGGGACTCGATGACCCATCCCTCGTCCCATGGGAGCTTCGTGCCCAACCCGCGATGGTGGGCCGCAGGCCAGTCCCGGAGCCAATCGATGATGTAGTCGAACTGCTTCCTCACGCCGTCCGGGTGGAGGGTCATCCCGGCGAGGGCCTCGTGGGCTTTCGCCTTCCACACCGGGTCCCCGTACGCGAGGAACCACTGGTCCTCCACGAGCTTGACGATCGCGGGGGTCGTGCAACGGCAGACGACCTCCCCGCTCGGCTCGTACATGAGGTCAGCCTGGCGGGAGGCCTCGAGCTGCCGCCGGATTTCCTCCTTCGCGACCTCGACCCTCACGCCGGCGTAGGGTCCGCAGTTCTCGTTCAGGACGCCCTGGTAGAAGCCCGTCCGATAGACCTCCGCCTTGGCGGCCTCCAGCTTCTCCCGGTCCCCCTGGTTCCGGATCCCCATCCGCTCGACGATCTCGACGCCCGGGAGGGGGCCCCAGCCCGGGGTGCGGATGATCGGGACGGGGACGATGGCCCGGATCCTCTCCGGGTCGAGCCGGAAGCGCGCGAGGAGCGCGTCGTCCCGTTGGAGGTCCCGCAGGGCGACGTAGTCGTCCGGGGCGTCCGAGGGCACGCTCGTGACGATCCCCGTGCCACGGCCCTGGTCGATGAACGAGCTCGGGAGGATTGGGACGGCCCGGTTGATCGCGGGCGCAACGGCCTCCCTCCCGACGAGGTCCGCGCCCCGCACCCGGCGCGTGAGGGAGGCGGACTTCCCCTGCTCGGCGAGCTTCCTCACGGCCGTCTCGTTGAGGACCCATCGTTCCCCCGCGACCTCCGCGACGACGTACTCGACCTCGGGGTCGACCCAGAGGTTCGTCTGGCCGAACACGGTCTCCGGGCGGATCGTCGCGGCGACGAGGATCCGGCCGTCCGCGAGGGGGAACTTGAGGAGGGTGTACTCCACCGGCGTCTCCCCCTCCCCCTCGAGCCTGTCGTGGTCCCCGATGGGGGCCGCGTCCTTCGGGCACCAGATCACAGGATGCCGGTCCTTCTTCAGGTACCCTCCCTCCCGGAGGCGCCGGAACTGCCAGCGCACGAACGCGTCGTACGGGGGGTTCAGGTACGTCGTGATGAAGGAGCGCCGCCAGTCGATCGCGGCGCCGAGGGCCTTGAGGTCCGCGATCGTCGCCTGGGGGAACACCTCGATCCAGTGCATGGGGTCCGCGAACTTGGGGATGTCCCGGTCCGGGATCCCCATCTTCCGGAGGATCTCGATCTGGCGCGGCTCCTTCTCCGCGACCCGCCGGGCGGCCCCCAGGATGGGTAGGCCTGTACAGTGGAACGCCTGGGGATGGAGGACGTTGTACCCCGTCATCCGGCGGAAGCGGGACTGGAACTCCGCGCGGAGGAAGGACAGGGCGAAGCCCACGTGGACGTACGCGGACATGTACGGATACGGAACGTTGGAGTACCACTTCTTCCGGCCCGGCGCGGGGGCAGCCTCGAACAGGCGAGCCTCCGCCCACGCCGCCTGCCACTTCCGCTCGAGGGCGCGGAGGTCAAGCCCCGCCCGGGGCGCGGGCTTCCCTCGCGCTTTGCGGGGGCCCTTCCGCGCGGGGACGGCCCGACTCGCCGCCTTGGCCCGGGGGACCAGGTGCTTCCCGCGCGGCCTCCGCGCGGGCGCGCGACGGGACGGACGACGGCGTGGCGCGGATCGACCTGCGCGACGCCGACCCCGCGGAGGGCGGGAGCGGGGGGCCTTCCCGCGGGTGCGCGTCTTCGACGAGCGCGAGGGTTTCCGGGCCGCCACGGCCGCGGATAAGAGGGTGTCGGGTAAAACCTTTCGCCGCTCCCCGAGCAGCGGCCGCACGGGACCCCACGAAGACTCGAGTCGTGCGCCTAAAATACGTCGGACTCGATAAAAATGAGAGGGTCGATCCAGAGGGGCTTTGCGGGGGCGATGGAGGGGGTTGTCATACGTCGTATGACAATTGACAAAACGGTTATATAAGTTGCAACAGGTTGCCCGCCTCAACACGCCGAAAACATGCGGAAAACGTGGTATGACCGCCGTCATACCCGGATTGCGCACAAATGAGGCCTGGGATGGACGAGAACGAACGGATATCGCTGCGGCTCGAGAAGGAGCATCTCGAGCTCATCGACGCGTTCCTGGGTGAGAACTCATCGTACACGAACCGGTCCCAACTGGTCCGCGACGCGGTGATGTCCTTCATCCAGACGATCCGCGAGGGGGGCAACACGGTCACCCTCCGGATCCCTCGGTACTTCCTGGAGCTCATCGACCACCTCGTGGGCGAGGGATACTTCCTGAGCCGCGAGCACGCGATCGTGCGCGCGATCGAGGAGTGGTTCAGCGCGGACCGGGTCAAGGAGATCCGTGGGCACCGGCAGGAGATCGACACGATGACGGGCCGGGTCCTGCCTGTGTCGACGGGCGAAAAGGACGGGGTCATCCCGCGCTGACGCGCGGCGTGATGAGTGCCAGAAGGGAGCTGCGAACGGAGCAGGAAAAAGGAAAGGGATGGGACCCTGTCATGAAGGGATGGGATGCACGCCTTCAACGGGAGCTGCCACCTTCTGGCCTCCCTCGACTCGCGGGTGCGAGCCGAGGGCGAGGCGGAGGCGAGACGTGAATGGTGCCGAAGGACTATGTTGACGAGGTCATCAACGCCCTGTTCGAGGACGCCGTGGATCCGAGGATCAGCGTCGTGGGCGTGGGTGGCGCCGGCGGCAACGTGGTGAGCGCGCTCTACGACCGGGGACTCAAGGGCGTGGAGACCGTCGCGGTCAACACGGACCACGCCGGGCTCACGAAGGCCCTCGCCGATGTGAAGGTCCTCCTGCCCCACGTGGACGGGGACGACCGGCGGGCCGCGGCCCGCGCGGCGGCCGAGCAGACGGAGGCGTCCCTCCGGGAGGCCGTCTCCTCGGACATCGTCTTCGTCGTCACGGGCCTCGGCGGGGCCGCGGGCACGGGCGCTGCGCCCTTCGTCGCGAGGACCGCGAAGGCGAGCGGCGCGGTCACCGTGGCCATCGGGATCCTGCCCTTCGCGGCCGAAGGCCGCACGGAGGCCGCGGAGCAGGGTCTCGAGGACCTCCGGGCCGAGGCGGACTCCGTCATCGTCGTGGACAACAACTCCCTCGACAAGTTCGCGGACCAGCTCTCCTTCAACGACGCCCTCCAGGTCGTCAACTACGTCGTCGTGACAATCGTCCAAGGGGTCGTCGATCACCTCGCGAGGTCCTTCCTCACGACCCTCGCCGAAGAGGTCGAGAGCGTCGCCCGGGAGATCGAGGAGAGCAACGGGCACGCGGTCGACGTCCAGGTGGCGCCGCCGGAGACGGTCCAGGCGGCCTGGGAGGTCACCCCCGTCGCCTTCGACGACAACGGATTCATCGGGCTCCGATGAGCCCTTCCCGATCACTCCTCCCCCCAACCAACGCCCACCCGCGAGGGCCTCGGGCGCCGGCGTCATGCCGGAGCGGCCCTCGCGAACCTTTCTTTCCGTCGCAGGGGAGAGGTCCGGGTCACCGGGACCTGCGGAGGAGCCGCGCGAGCGCGTCCGCGGCCCAGCCATGGTGGGCCAGCTCGTCCCGCGGCGGGAGTCGCCGGAGGGAGAACCATTCCGCGGCGGCCACGTTCCCGTTGGGCCTCGGGACGAGGGCCCGCCTCGGGCGGACGAGATAATGGAAGATGAGGTGCCACGGGTCCCCGTCCCCGCCGAAGGACTCGATGAAACCGAGCTTCGGGGCCTCCCGGACGCGGCCCACCTGCTCCTCCAGGATCCGCCCCGCGGCGTCGTCCGGATGCTCGCCGGGTTTGAGATAGTCGTCGGGGAGGAACCATCCCCTTTGGCCGTCGTATCCGCTCACGTCCTCGTACCGCACGAGCAGGACCCGGCCCCGCGACAGGACCGCGACGTCGGCCACGAGCTTATGCTCGCGGCAGGTCGGTCTCCCCGCCATCGTCCCCCTCGGGTCCCCGAAGCGCGCGCGCCGAGATAGACGTTTCCGCCCCGCCGTCGTCCACGAACCTTCTTGTCCCGTCCGGTGCTTCGCCGGCCCATGGTCGTCCATCATGAGACCGTGCGGCTCGATACGAGCCCGGGCGTCCAGGCAATCGACATCACGCGCCAGGTCGTCGAGGCTGTCCGTGCGTCGGGCGTCCACGATGGCCTCGCGTGCGTCTTCAGCCCGAGCAGCACGTCCGCCGTGATCGCGAACGAGTTCGAGCCGGGCCTCATGGAGGAGGACGTCCCGGGGGCCCTCGAGCGCCTCCTGCCCCAGGCCCTCCCATACGGCCACGAGCGTCGATGGCACGACGGGAACGGCCACAGCCACGTCCGCGCGACGTTCCTAGGGCCCTCCCTGACCGTCCCCGTGATCGGCGGGGAGCCCGCCCTCGGCACGTGGCAGCAGGTCGTCTTCCTCGAGCTCGACAACAAGCCGCGGCGAAGGGAAGTCCTCGTCCAAGTCGTCGGGGAGCCCCGCGCGGACAAGCCAAGGGCCAAATAGGGCCGCCGGGGTGCGCGGCGCGTGTTCGGCCGTCCCGGGGACCCTCGGGCCCGCGGCGTCGTGTTCCGGCTCGCGTGGCCCGTCATGCTCTCGAACCTCCTCCAGACTCTCATGACGACGGTCGACATCATCCTCGTCGGCTCCCTGGGGGACGAGGCCCCGGAGGCCGTGGCCGCGGTCGGCCTCGGCGGGCAGTTCCTGTTCCTGTTCTTCAGCATCATGATCGCGGTGAGCGCGGGGACGATCGCCCTCGTCGCGCGGGCGGTCGGCGCGGAGGACCCTCGGGGGGCGGAGCATGTCCTCAAGCAGAGCCTCGTCCTCGGGGCGATCCTGTCCGTGCCCCTGACCCTCGTCGGGGTCGTCCTCGCGCGGCCGATCCTCGAGACGTTCGGGGCGGAGGCCGTCGTCGTGGACCTCGGGACCGCGTACGTCCGGATCGTTTCCCTCACCGTGTTCTTCCAGTTCATCGCGTTCCTCGGGAGCTCGGCCCTCCGCGGTGCGGGGGACACCGTCACCCCGTTGTGGATCGGCGCCCTCGTGAACGTCGTGAACGTCGCCCTCGCCGTCACCCTGATCTTCGGCAACGGGCCCGTACCGCGGCTCGGGGTCGTCGGCGCGGGGATCGCCACGGCCTTCTCCTACGTGGTCGGCGCGGCCCTCTTCCTCGCCGTGTTCCTCCGCGGCCGCGGGAGGCTCCGCCTCCACGCCCGCGGTCCCTGGGTCGACCTCCCAACGGTCCGGCGGATCTTTCGGATCGGATGGCCTGCGGCCCTCGAGCAGATCCTCCTGCAGGTCGCGTTCATCCTCTGGGTCGGGATGGTCGTCGGCTTTGGGACGGACGTCCTTGCGGCCCACCAGATCGGCCTGCGGATCCAGATGTTCGCGTTCATGCCCGGGTTCGGGTTCGCGATCGCGGCGACGGCCCTCGTCGGGCAGAACCTCGGGGCCCGGGATTCCGACGCTGCGGAGAGGAGCGGCTGGGAGGCCGCGAAGCTCTCCGTCGCGGTCATGGGGACGACGGCCCTCGCGATCTTCGCCCTCGCCCCGTGGATCGCCCAGGCCTTCATCGCGGACGCCGTCGTCGTCGGGTGGGCCGTCACGTTCATCCGGATCCACGCCCTCAGCATCCCCGCGGTGGGCGTGTTCTTCGCGATCGACGGGGCCCTCCGCGGGGCGGGCGACACGCGGTTCCCCCTCGTCACCTCCCTCACGGGGATCTACGGCGTGCGCATGCCGCTCTCTCTCGTCCTCGGGTTCGCCCTCGGCTTCGGGATCTTGGGCGTCTGGGTGCCCCTCGTGGTGGAGTACTGGTACCGCGCCGTCGTGATCTCCGCCCACTTCCGCCGCGGACGATGGAAGACGATTCGCGTCTGAGGGCAACCTTTTAAACCCGCGTCCCCGTAGGCAGCCCCGGAGGCCCACCATCCCGCGAGACGTCCAGAGCGAGGCGCCCGACAGCTCGTACCGGCTCACCAAGGTCGGGGTGACGGGCGTCGTGAAGCCCGTCCAGGTCCACCGCCCCGGGCGGACCCTGACCCTCACGACGAGGCTCGACGTGTACGTCGACCTGCCGGCGAACCAGAAGGGCTCCCACCTCTCCCGGAACCTCGAGATCATCAACGAGCTCGTCGACCGGTCCGTCCGCGAGCCCGTGGAGAGCCTCGAGGCCCTCGTGGAGACGATCGCCGTCCTCCTCCTGAAGCGGCACGATTACGCGACGACGTCGGAGGTGTGGGCGGAGGCGGACTACTTCCTCGAGCGCACGTCCCCCGGAGGGCAGACGTCCCTCGAGCCGTACCGCCTCGTCGCCCGTGCGGACGCTCGGCGCGGCGCCGCCCATGTGGACCGCTCGATCGGCGTGGAGGTCCTCGGGATGACCGCGTGCCCGTGCGCGATGGAGATGGTCCGGGAGCGGCTCGCGGAGGCCCACCCCGAGGTGCGCGACCTCCCGGAGTCCATGCCCGTCATCACGCACAACCAACGGAACCGGACGACCCTCATCCTCCAGGAGCCCCCGGGCCACGAGGTCGAGGCGGACGAGCTCATCCAGATCGTCGAGGACTCCATGTCCGCGCCCACGTACGAGCTCCTCAAGCGCCCCGACGAGGGCCGGCTCGTGGAACGGGCCCACCGGAACCCCAAGTTCGTGGAGGACGTCGTGCGGGACGTCCTCGACCGCCTCCTCCGGCGGTATCCCCGGATGCCCGATTCGACATGGGTCCGCGTGAAGTCGGAGTCGGAGGAGTCGATCCACAAACACAACGCGTTCGCGGAGCGCTCGACGACGTTCGGGGAGCTCCGGGAACCCTGAGGCCGCCCGGGCCGTCCCCGTGGACCGCCCGGATGGCATGCCCAGCGATGCCGAGCCGGGCGAGGAAACCCTGATGGCCTCCCCGGCCCATCGGGGTCCCATGGCCCTCATGGGCCTCTGCCACGTGTGCGGGGTCCCCGCGACCCGCACGTGCGTCGCGTGCGGGCGGATCGCCTGCGAGTCCCACCTCGCGGGCTCCATGCCCCCCGTCTGCTCGGAATGCCGGGGCGGCCGGAGGGCCCCGCCCGGGACCCGGGACGGATGAAGCGGGCGACCGTCACAGGAGGCGCTTCGCGTCGTCCTTCTCGATGCCGAGGGCCTTCAGGGCGTACGTGAGGGCCTTCGTCTTGATCATGTCCCTCGTCTTGTCGTCGAGGAACTGCTCCATGATGATCGGCGCCTTCTGGGCGTACTGGATCGCGAACTCGGACAGGTAGTACGACGCGTTGTCGGGATCCACGCCCGCCGCCTTGCCGTACGTCTCCTCCGCCTCGTTGAACCGCCCGAGGTCCATGCAGAACGCGGCGAAGGACTCGAGGTACTGGGGGTTCTCCGGGTCGAGCTCGATCGCCTTCTTGTAGAGTCCGAGGATCTCCTCCGCCTCCACCTTGGGGACGCCGAGGGCGGCCTCCGCCTTCCCGAAGTGGGCGACCGCGCTGTTCGGGTCCGCCTTGATCGCCTTCTCGAAATGCTTGTACGCCGCGTCGTAGTCGAGCCGGCTCAGGGCCTGCTCGCCCGCGGCCACGGTTTCCTCGGTGGAGGGCATGGGACGACCCACCGCTGGATTTGCGCCGCGCAAATAAAGCTTCTGACGCGATTTTCATTCGCCGCGGCGCGAGCTCCGGAGGGTGGACTCAGGCCGCGCGCGTCGTGATCACGCAGGCCTCGTCTCCCTTCGCGCGGCATCGGACTTCGTCCGCCCGGACCCCGCGCCCGAAGGCGCCCGCGACGAGCCCCGCGACGACGCCCGTGTAGAAGTGGCAGACGGCCTGGGACGAAGGCCGGCGGAGCTCCGCGATCTGGCTGTGGGGCAGCGTCCATGTCGTCTCGAGGGCATGGAGGTCCTCGAGGACGAGGGTCGCCTTGCCGTGTCCCAGGACGGGGAGGAGCTCCGCGACGCGGAGGAGGGCGGAGACCCGGGTCATGTCGTCGCCGTCCGCGACGGTCTCGCCCGCGACGAGCCGGACGAGGCGCGTCCCGAGGAGCTCCGCGGAGCGGTACAGGATCCCCTTCGAGGCCTTCCCGATCACGGACTCGAGCTGGACCTGCATGTCCACGTAGTACTGGGCTGTCATGAACCAGACAGGGACGCCCGAGAACAGGATGCGGCCCTCCCGCCGGTCGAATGTGACGGGGAACGCGGAGACGTCGGACTCCCGCACAGGGGTCTCCTCGGGCGCCATCACATATGCCGTTCCCTAGCCCCTATTTGAGCGGTCCGGTCATCCGTATCCGACACGCGCGCCCCGGCTACGGCAGGATCGGGTGGTCCCGGAGCCAGTCGATGTCGCTCAGGTACAGGTCCCGGATGTCCGTGATCCCCTCGATCGCCATGACGAGGCGCTCGAGGCCGAGGCCCCAGGCGAGGACGGGCGCGCCCAGGCCGAGGGGCGCCGTGACCTCGGGCCGGAAGATCCCGCTGCCCCCGAGCTCCATCCACCGCCCGTCGGGGAGCTGCCCCTCGGGCTCCATGCTCGGCTCCGTGTACGGGAAGTACCCGGGGCGGAACTTCACCCGCGCGAACCCGAGGCGCCGGAAGAACCCCTCGATCGTCCCGAGGAGCTGGGCGAGGTTCGCGCCCTCCTCCATGACGACGCCCTCGATCTGGTGGAACTCGGGGAGGTGCTTCCAGTCGATCGCGTCCCGCCGGAAGTTCCGCCCGACGATGAACGCCTTCTGGGGAGGGTCCGGGTGATCCGCGAGGAACCGCAGGGTCGCGGGCGTCGTGTGGGGCCGGACGACGGCCCGCTCCGCCTCCCGACGGTCCCAAGGGTACCGCCAACCCGTGCTCCCCGTCCGCCCGCCCGTCTCGTGGACCTCCGCGACCCGCCGGACGAGATCCTCCGCGGGGAGGGGGAGGGTCTCCGGCCTCTCGAGGTAGAACGTGTCGAGGGCGTCCCTCGCGGGGTGATCCTGGGGCTGGAAGAGGGCGTCGAAGACCCAGAACGCGGGCTGGACGAAGTCCCCGTCGATCTCCGTGAAGCCCATGCTCAGGAAGATCCGCCGGATCCGCTCGACGTACGCGCCGAGGACGTGCCTCTTCCCCGGCCGGACGAGGGGGGCGAACGCCTTCGCGTCATACCGGCGGAACTCGACCTGCTTCCAGCGGCCCGACCGCAGGAGGGCCGTTGTCGGCCGGGCGACCTCCTCCTTGAGATCGAGCCCCGCGGCGACGACCATCGCCCCGCGTTCTGTGAGGGCGAGCTCCCGCCGGACGGCCTCGCGCTCCCGGACGAGCTCCTGCCTCGACGTGAGGTCGCGGAGGAGTGCCGGGTCGATGTCCGCCTCCGGCACCTCGGCCTTCCCGAGGCGGGCGAGGAGGGCCTCGTCGGGCCCCTTCGTGTCCGCGGCTGCGCGGCCCGCGTCCGTCACGACCAGGGTGCTCCCCGCGGGTCCCTTCTCGACGACGGCCCATCCCTTCCTCCGGAGCCAGCCGAGGGCAATCGCGAGCTCCTTCTCTTTGAGGCGGGCGGCCGTCGCGAGACGCGGGACGGGCAAGCGCCCCTTCGCCCGAAGGAGGGCCTTCAGGGCCTTGCGCTCCGGCAGGAGACGGCGGGCGAGGTCTCCGCGCGCGAGGCGGTACGACCTCTCGACCCGCTCCCGCATCGTCAGGAGGCCCTTCGCCTGAAGCCACGAGGCCGCGTTCATGACCTCCACGAGCTCCCCGAACCGCCCGCGGGCTTGGACCTCATCGGGGGACGCCTTCCCGAGATCCTTGAGGGCGAGGAGGACCTTCTTCTCGAGGTAGCTCAACTCGCCCCGCACGTCGGAGGGCATCGGGCGCGGAACGGACCCCCTCGTTATATGCTTTCTCGCCTCCCCGAGCCGCCTCCCCCGGCAGGGCCCCCGGGGAATTCTCGGAACTGAAAACCACGGCATGGCCTATATAGTGGGGGAGGGGGCATCGACGGCCGGAATCGCTTCCGTCCGAAGAGCGCAACGAGCGGAAGCCGTCGAGGACGTGAGACCGCCGTGCAGGATCGCCTCCCCGTGAACTACTCGGTCCTCCTCGCCGGGCCCCCCGGCGTGGGGAAGTTCGAGTTCGTCGTCTCGCAGATCCGCGAGAGCCTGCGGCTCGGCGAGCGCGTCGTGTTCGTGACCCTCGACATGCACCCCGACGAGATCCGGACGCGGGCGAGGGCCCTCAAGCTCGACCTCGACGGGTCCGAGAGCAAGTCCTTCGCCTTCGTCGACTGCTACAGCGCGACGGCCGGAGAGCGGACGGAGGCGGGGACGGGCAAGAAAGCGTACCTCGTCTCGAGCTTCTCGAACCTCGAAGGGATCGGGATGGCGATGAGCAAGGCGGCCCAGGACCTCGGGACGCCCGTGCGAATCTACTTCTACACGATCTCCACCCTATTCCTCCACAACTCGACCCAGGCGATCGCGAAGTTCTTCCAGATCGTCACGTCCCGCGTGAAGACGAGCATGGGGTTCATCCTGTACGCGGTCCAGGAGGGCGTCCACGAGACGATGACGATGAACCTCCTCCGCTCCCTCGTCGACGGCGTGATCGAAATGCGCTTCACGGAGTCCATGAGCCGCGAGGTCCGGATGCACCACATGCGGGGCCTCCAGGTGGACCCGGCGTGGCATCCCTTCACCCAGCTGCCCGGGGCCTACGGAGGGATCGGATGAGCGACGTGCGCCCGTCGGAAGCGTCCCGGGCCCGCACGGGGATCCCCGTCCTCGACGAACGCCTCAAGGGCGGCTTCCCGCGGCCGTCGACCCTCCTCTTCTTCAGCGACAAGCCGACGGAGAAGCGCCTGTTCGCGGAGCACTTCGCCGTGGAGGGCGCGAAGGCGGGGGAGGGAGCCCTGTACGTGGACTTCTATCGCGCGCCACAGCTCGCCCGGCGGGAGCTGGGCCAGTTCGGCCACTTCGCGCCGGACCAGATCACGTTCGTCGACGCGATCTCCTCCCAGCTCCTGATGCCGAGCACGGAGCCCTACCGGGTTGAGGACGTCGGGGACCTCCGGGGGATCATCGAGACCGTCGAGCGCGCGATCGAGGAGCGCCGCCCGTCGCGGGTCATCGTCGACTCCATGGAGTTCCTCGCAGACCGCTTCCCGAAGGAGGACGTCCTCCGGGAGTGGCGCCGCCTCATCGACGTCGCGCACCGGGCGGGGAGCGTGATCTGCTTCCTCTTCATCAACTGGACGTACCGGGACCGGGACCTCCAGGAGATCCGGCAGATGTCGGATTTCGTCGTGGAGTTCCAGTCCTCCATGCGCGGGGGCATCGTCCGGAACACCATGCGGATCAGCGAGGTGGGCGACGGCGGGGTCCAGACGTCCTGGATCCCGTACACGTTCAAGGATTTCATCGGGGTCACCGTGTACTTCCCGCGGATCCTCGTCACGGGCCCGTTCAACGCGGGGAAGTCGACCGTCGTCCGGTCGCTCAGCGAGAAGGCGATCAGCATCGACCGGATGGGGACGACCGTCGCGTTCGACTACGGCAACGTGAACGTGATGGGGATCGAGGCGGAGCTCTTCGGGACCCCCGGCCAGGAGCGCTTCGAGTTCATCTTCCAGATCTTCGCCCGGGAGGTGAGCGGGGTCCTCCTCGTCGTCGACGCGACGCGCACGGAGGACTTCGATCGGGCGAAGCACATGCTCGAGCTCGTCGGGCCGCGGATCCCCTACGTGGTCCTCGCGAACAAGAGCGACCTGCCGGGGGCCCTCGACCCCGAGGCGATCGCCCGGCGGATGGACCTGCCCGCCGGCACGCCCGTGATCCCGACCGTGGCCACGGCGAGCCGCGGGGTCCGCGACGCCCTCCTCGTCCTCGCCGAGATGATCATCGGGGTGAGGTAGATGCCCGAGGACGTTCGCGCCGCGCTCCAGGGGGTCATCGCGGATCTCAAGCGGATTCCTGACGTCCTCGCGGTCTCCATCGTCCGCCGGGACGGCCTTCCGATCGTCCACTCCCTCCCGAAGGCGATGAACCCGAAGAAGATCGCCGCGATGGCTGCCGCAATCGTCGGGACGTCGGAGATGGCTGCCGTGGAGATGGGGCAAGGGGACTTCATCCAGTCCATCGTCGACAGCCACGGCGGGAAGCTGCTCGCGACGGGGGCCGGGGAGGAGGCGCTCCTCGTGACGATGGTCAAGGAGGACGCGAACATGGGGCTCGTCCTCCTGAGCGTGGACCGGGCCGTCCAGACGATCGCCCAGCTCCTCGACGGGGACGAGCTCCTCCAGACGGAGGCGCAGACGTGACGGACCTCTGGGGGCAGCTCGAGGCGGTCATCGAGGAGCTCTCCCGCGTCTCCGACATCCAGGCCGCCGCCGTCGTGCGCAGGGACGGCCTCGTGATCACCCACACGCTGCCCGACGGGGTCGACCCGAAGATCGTGGCCGCGATGACGGCCGCCATCGTCGGGACGTCGGAGATGGCGACAGTCCAGCTGAGCCAGGGGCGGTTCAACCGGGCCCTCGTAGAATCCGACGAGGGCAAACTCATCAGCACGGGCGCAGGGGAGGAGGCCCTCCTCGTCGCGCTCCTCTACAAGGACGCGAACCTCGGGCTCGTCCTCATGGCGATGGAACGGGCGGCTCGGCAGGTCGACGAGATCCTCCGGCGGGGGACCGGGCGATGACGAGGCGGAGGTGACGACGCATGCCGACGACGAAGGACGGCCTTCAGAAGATGCTCGAGTTCTTCCTCTATGGGATGATGCGGGCCTCGGACGCCCTCGGCAACACGCCCCTCTTCCTCCGGTCCATCGAAGAGGAAGGGCTCCGCAAATTCATGGGCGTGAACATGCCGCGATTCCACGCGACGGACGACGCGGTCCAAGCCTGCCGCGCGTACACCGCCGAGGTCGACGCGGAAGGCCTCTTCGACGGCTCCGACACCTCGTTCCGCGGCACGGACGACGCCCTCGTCGGGGAGATCGGCTCAGACTGCATCTACCGCCGAGTGTGCACCCTCCGCCACGACGAAGGCCTGCCCGTCCACTGCATCCGGGCGTTCGCCCTCGAGGAGATGCTCCGCATCCGCCTAGACGAGGAGTATGATTGGAAGCTCGAGAGGTTCGGCGTGCCCTGCCGGATCTCGTTCCGCAAAGGTGCCTGGAAGTGACCTGCCATGGAGACGAAGAAGATCCCCACGTGCGTCGACGGCCTCGATGACGTCCTCGGAGGCGGGATCCCCGCGGGCCACGTCGTGCTCGTGTCCGGCCTCCCAGGGACGATGAAGTCGACCCTGACCTTCGCGATCCTCCACGGGAACGCGCGGGACCACGGGGCGAAAGCCCTCTACGTGTCCCTCGAGCAGACGAGGAAGAGCCTCGAGGCCCAGATGGCTGCCATGGGCTTTGACCTCGACGCGACGCGCGGGGACGTCCATATCCTCGACGTCGGCTCGATCCAGAAGGAGCTGGGACGGAGCGCGACGAAGCCCTGGATGGAGTTCCTCCGTCGCACCCTCGAGACGAAGAAGGAGATCGACGGGATCGACCTCGTCGTCCTCGACTCCCTCGAGGCCCTCGAGGTCCTCGCGAAGTTCGAGGACCGGCGGTCGGACCTGTTCGCGTTCTTCGAGTGGCTCCGGGACCTCGGCGCGACGACCCTCGTCCTCGCGGAGGCCGCGGCGGACCTCCCGTTCCTGGGGGCGGACCCCACCCATGGGCGGAAGGACGAAGCGTACCTCGCGGACGGGATTGTCGAGCTCAAGATGCACCAGATCTCCGACGTCGACGTCCAGCGGCGCCTCCGGGTCGTGAAGATGCGGGGCTCGAACCACCTCACGGGCTTCCACGCCCTCGTCTTCGAGGACGGTCGCTTCCAGATCACCCGCGTGATCAGCCTGTAGGAGTCCCATGCCCAAGCCCGTCGCCTGCCCCGGCTGTTTCTCCATGAACAAGCCGAGCGCGAGCCGGTGCCGGGTGTGCGGCCTCAAGCTCAAGGAGTCCTCCCGCGCCGCTCCCGACGCGAGGCCCGTCGTGCTCGAACGGGTCATGAGCGGGGAAGTGTTCACGGCCGTCATCGGGAGGGCCCGCGGGGCTGCGGGAGCGGAGATCCGGGACGTGACCCGCCGGAAGGGCGGTCCGTCGAAGGATGACGCGGAGACGGCGGAGCTCCGCCGAATCCTCGGTGAATACGAGGCCCGATTCCGCGCGGCGGGCGGGGACGAGGCGTTCGACGCGTACGGCCGGCCGCGCCGCCGCCGGCGACGTCGCTCCCTCGCGCCCGAGGAGGTCGAGGAGTCCCTCGAGACCGCGATGGACGCGTTCCGGGGGCGTCGGTACGCGGACGTCATCGGGGAGCTCGAGGAGCTCGTCCTCCGCGACGACACGGACCCCAGGGCCTGGGTCCTCCTCGGCGAGGCCCACCTCAAGCTCAGCCGTCCCCACGACGCCGCGGCCGGCTTCACGCGGGCCCTCGACCTCGCGCCGAGGAACGAACGCGGATGGCTCGGACTCGCGAAGGCGCTCCGGTCCCTGGGCGACCCCGAAGGTGCGCTCGGCGGCCTGGACCGGGCCCTCGCGATCGACCCGGACCTCGCGGAGGCGTGGTTCGAGCGGGGGCTCGCCCTGGAGATGATCAACAACCTCGCGGAGGCCCTGCGGAGCTTCGCCAAGGCGCTGGAACTGCGGCCCGACCACGGGCCCGCCCGCGCGAAGCACACGGAGGTCGAGCGTCGCCTCGCCGTCCGACCTGAGCCGCCCCTCGCGTCGCCCGTGACTCCCGCGGACGCGCCCCCCGCGAGCGTGGGGGCTCCACTGCCTCCCCCGGCGCGCGTGGACACGGCTGCAGCCATCGAAGAGACGATCCTCGCGCCGGCCCCCGCGAAGACGGACGCGGACATCGAAGCAATCCTTGGCCTCGACGAGGCCCCCGTCCCGGCGCCGGCTCCCGCGAAGGCCCCCGGGCCCCCAGCCGAGGCGGAAGGCATCCCCGAGGTCGCCCTGCGGCCCGCGGAGCCCGTGGCCCGCCCCGCGCGGCTTCGGACGTTCGTGGAGGGCCTCGACGAAGCCCTCGACGGCGGCGTTCCCTGGGGCCACGTCGTCCTCGTCCAGGGGATGCCGGGGACGATGAAGTCCTCCCTCGGATTCTCCGTCCTCCTCCACAACGCGCGGGAGGCGGGCCTCCATGGCCTGTACCTGTCCCTCGAGGAGCGGGCGGAGAGCCTCCTCAAGCAGATGGCCTCCCTCGGCCTCCCCCTCAAGGTCACGAGGGGTTCCCTCGTCTTCATCGACCCGAAGGGCGCGAAAGACCTGTTCGCGGAGCGGCACGACTGGATCGCGTCCCTCGAGCGCGCTCTCGCGGCGATCAAGAAGGAGAAGGGTCTCGACCTCATCGTGATCGACTCCCTCGAGGCCCTCGAGGTCCTCGCGAAGTTCAAGGACCGCCGGAGGGAGATGTACCGCCTCTTCGAATGGCTGCGGGACCTCGGGATCACGTCCTTCGTCATCACGGAGCGGCCCGACTGGGTCATCGGCGGGCAGGTCCTCCAAGGGCGTTGGGACGAGGACTTCCTCGCGGACGGGGTCGTCCAGGTCCGGCTCCACATGGTCTCCGACCTCGACGTCCAACGCCGGATCCGGATCCTCAAGATGCGGGGGACGAGGCACGCGACGGGATACCTGGCGTTCGTCCTCGACGAGGGCCGGTTCAAGGTCATGCAGGCCCTGAGCCCGTGAGGTGACGCGGATGGCGAAGACGCTCGTCCGGACGTACGTGCGTGGCTTCGACGAGGAGGTCCTCCGCGGGGGCATCCCCCGCGGACACGTCGTCCTCCTGCGCGGCGCGAGCGGGACGATGAAGTCCTCCCTCGCGTACTCGATCCTCTACCACAACGCCCTCCAGGGGGTCCCCGGCCTCTACGTGACCCTCGAGCAGAGCGCGCCGAGCCTCCTCGAGCACGTCGCCTCCCTGGGCCTGAGGTCCACGGCCGTGTCGGACGTCCTGCCGATCCTGGACCTGAGCCGCGGTCGGGAGCACCTCGAGGGCGTGGCCGCGAGGATGGAGGAGATCGCGGGAGGCAAGGCTGCCGAGGGGAGCCTCCTCGCCGTGTTCAAGGGGAAGATCCTCGACCTCCACCGCCGCCTCGGCTTCCAGATCCTCGCCATCGACTCCTGGGACGCGATCGAGCTCGTCCTCGAGTTCCGCGACCGGAGGGCGGAGACGTTCGCGTTCTTCGAGTGGCTCCGGGACCTCGGGGTCACGAGCTTCCTCGTGTCGGAAGAACCCGCCCAGGGCCGCCGGGACGGGGCCCTCGAGGAGGAGTTCCTCGCGGACGGGATCATCCACCTCCGGATGGCCCCGGTCACGGAAACGTCGTACCAGCGGCGCGTGCAGTGCGTGAAGATGCGGAGCGTGAACCAGGACAGCGACGACCGGACCCTGCTCTTCGAGAACGGCCGGTTCGAGGTCGCTCGGGCGATCGGGTGACCCCATGGACCGGCGGATCCTCCAGTCCCTCGTGCGCTCCGTCCTCCTGTTCCTCCTCTCCATCGTCCTCGTCGCGGGCTTCTACTTCCATTCCGCGTTCTACTCCGTCGGGCTGTACCCACTCCTCTTGATCGGCGGGTTCGTGACGTTCCTCGTGATCCTCGGCGCCCGGCTCATCCTCCTGGGCGAGCTCCCGCGGGGCCGCCCTTCCGGGGAGCTCACGTTCGGGCTCGAAGAGGGGGACCGCGTCCAGCGGCAGATCGTGTCCCTCGTCGTCCTGCCCGTGGAAGGCCGCGACGTGCCCGTCGTCGGGCAGGCCGTCCGCGGGAGGTACGAGACGGGGATCGAGTTCGGGCGGCTCCTCGTCGTCGACGTGGGCCGCAAGTTCCTCTCCGAGATCACGGAGGAGGAGGCGAAGCGCGCGGGCTACCGGACCGTCGAGGAGCTCCGGGCCGCGGGGGCCGTCCGGTTCCGGTGGCGCCCGGACGACGTCGTCGCCGTCCTCGGGATCCGGCCCCTGGGGGTGCGGGCGTGATCCTCTACAGCTCCCTCATCCTCCTCGGGATCGTCGCGGACGCGTGGCTCCTCACCCTCGTCGCCCTGCGCATCCGGCGGTTCTGGACGAAGGCGACCTTCGCGGCCCTCGCCCTCTCCTTCATCATCATGGGCGGCTCGTACGTCGGCACGGCGGAGGGGTTCCTCCCCGCCTCCTGGGAGGGGGTGACCCTGGGGGCCCTCGTCCTCGCCCACCCCTTGACCGCGATCCTCGTCCTGAGCCTCATCCATGGCGAGGTCCTCCCCCGGCGCCGGCCCTTGATCTTCCTCCTCCTCGTCCCCGTCCCGTTCCTCGCGGCCCTCGCGCCCGTCGGGGGCTGGTCCCTGAACGTCGTGTATGCGGCGAACCCTTTGGGCGGGTTCCTCGTCCTCTCTATGGCAATCGCCCTGGCCGAGACGATCTACGCGCGGATCACGAGCCCCCTCATGGCCGCAGAGTCCTTCTGGCTCAGCGCGGGGCTCGTCGCCCTCCTCGTCGCAGGGCCGATCTACGGGTACGAGCTCCAGGCCCTCTCCTTCCCGGACTCCGCGGGCTCCAACGTCGCGACCCCGATCGCCCTCGGCGCCTTCGCCCTCGTCGCGTTCCACGGGAACCCGTTCCCCGCGGCGTATCCCGTCGCCCGGCGCCGCTGGCGGGGGGAAGGGGCCCTCGGGGACGGCCTCACGTTCGTCTTCGACGAGACCCGCCCCAAGTACGCCGGCGTGATCGCGAGGTCGGAGGCGGGCCGCGGACGGCCCGTCCTGATCCTCTCGCGGACCTCCTCGGCCGGGACGCGTACGGGCGGCCGGCCCCTCGAGGCGGCCCTCGAGCCGACCCGGTACGCGGCCCTTCGGACCCTCGGGACCGCGTCGGAGTTCGTCACACGGGCCCCGGGCTCCCTCGTCGCGATCCCGGAGCTCGCGGACCTCTCCGCGATCGCCGGGTGGGCGCGGACGAGGGACATGCTCCTCCGGATGCGGGTCCTCTGCCGTCTCGCCGGCTCCTCCCTCCTCCTCACGACGTCCCGCCTCACGGAGGCGGAGCGGGAGGACCTTCGGGGCCTCAAGATGCCCTGGTGGCCCCTCCCCGACCCCGCGGACGAGATCGAGGCCATCCTCGCCCGGTCGTTCGGGACCGGGGCCGGCAGGCTCCTCGAGTCCTTCGAGCGGGCCCAGCACCTCGCGCGAGGGCAACTGACCACGGCCCACGTGGAGGCCCTCACAGCGTTCCTCGAGCAGGCCGTCGGGGAGCTCGCGGTCGGCGCGGGGGACGCGAAGGCGGTCCAGGGCCTCCGGGACCAGGTCTCCCTCGCGTCCCAGGCCTTGCGGGCGTACGCCGCGCGGAACCCCGCAGACCTCTCGAGGGGCGACTGGCCATCGAAGGAGTCGGGCCCTGCGGACCGCGAGTTCCTCGTGAGGGCTGCGGACTACTGGAAGGGGAAGGAGATGGAAGAGCTGTTCACGACGGCCCAGGCCCTGTCGTCCCGGGAGAGCCTCTACGATCGCGCGAAGGCCGTCTTCACGGAGCACCTCGGGGACGCGGGGGAGAGCCTCCTCCGCACGGAACTCACGAAGCTCGGGCGCACGCCGGCGGACCTCGGACCCGCGGACCTGTCCCGCCTCGCGGACCGCGCGGCCGTCGACCTGGCGGTCATGGCCGATGTCGTCGACGTGCCCCAGGAGAGGGACCGCATCGCGGCCGCGGTCGAATCGATCCGGAGGCGGCTCGCGACCCTCGGGGGGGACGACCTGTGAGGCGCGTCCCGACCCACGTCGAGGGCCTCGACGACGTCCTCGGAGGCGGGATCCCCGCGGGCAGCGTCGTCCTCGTCGCGGGCGCCCCGGGCACCATGAAGACGTCCCTCACGTTCAGCATCCTCCACGCGAACGCGCTTCACGGGGAGAAGGGCCTGTACGTGTCCCTCGAGCAGGGACGGGAGAGCCTCCTCGACCACCTCGAGGGCCTCGGGCTCCGCCTCGACGACACGGGCGGCGCGATGAGCGTCCTCGACCTCGCGACTCTGCGGAAGAAGCTCCCGGGCGCGAGCGCCCAGCCTTGGATGGACCTGTTCCGGCTCTACACCCAGGGGATGAAGGCGTCTTTCGACTACCGGATCCTCGTGATCGACTCCCTCGACGCCCTCGAGATCCTCGCGAAGTTCAAGGACGTCCGGCGGGAGCTCTTCGAGTTCATCCAGTGGCTCCGCGGGCTCGGCACGACGACGTTCCTCCTCGGGGAGCTCCCCACGGACGCTCATGGCGTGTCGGAACCCTGGATGTCCACGTTCGCGAAGCACAAGGAGGAGTACCTCGTCGACGGGATCGTCCACCTCCGGATGGCGACCCAGGGGCAGTTCGGGATGCAACGCCAGCTGAGGGTCGTCAAGATGCGTGGGACCCGTCACGACACGGGCTACCACGCCCTCGTGTTCGAGGATGGCTTCAAGGTCACGCGGATCCTTGCGTAGGGTCGGAGCGAGCTTCGTTACGGTTGTGCGGTGGCGCCGCCCCCGTCCACCACGGCGACTTCGCTGATCCACGTCGGGACTGCCGTATCCTTGATGTGGCTCCCCCGTTGGCTGACGACAGCGAAGCCCGCCTTCCCGAGGGCCTTGAGGAGATCACGGGCGGGCAGGACGGGGAGCTTGGCCATGCTCGACCTCGACCGGTGTGAGGAGGAAGGGCTCCTCGGGGAGGTCGGCGTCCTGCCCCTCGAGGTAGATCTCCAGG
>Ga0209751_10000560_pt1 | contig 39839 bp, 38 predicted proteins | sample RifCSP13_1_FD_184019 | JGI IMG/M metagenome (GOLD analysis project Ga0209751, IMG submission 184019) | Soil microbial communities from Rifle, Colorado - Rifle CSP2_sed 13_1 (SPAdes) (version 2) | ecosystem: Environmental > Terrestrial > Deep subsurface > Rock core/Sediment | place: Rifle...
CGGCATCACCCACACCCTGGAATCCGACGGGTTCGAGACAATCATCGTCCCCGCCGACGAGTGGGGGCGGGTCGACCTGGACGCCTGGGCGGCCGAGGTGCGGAAGCCCGGGACGCTCCTGGCTTCGCTGCAGCACGCGAACCACGAGATCGGAACTATGCAGCCGCTCGCCCAAGCCGCGCGCCTGGCCCACGAGGCCGGGGTGCTGTTCCACTCGGACGCGTGCCAGACGGTCGGGCGGCTCCCGATCGACGCGGCAGCGCTCGGCGCCGACCTGCTCTCGCTCTCGGGTCACAAGTTCGGTGGCCCGGCCGGGGTGGGCGCGCTCTATATCCGACGGGGCGTCGCGGTCTCGGCCTACCCCTGCGGCGACGACCGCGAGCGCAAGCGCCGATCGGGCATGGAGAACCTCCCCGGCGTGGCCGCGATGGCCGTCGCCCTCCAGGAGGCGGTCGAGGCCATCCCCGACCGGGCAGGTCTCGGGTGGCGGCTCACGGAGCGGCTGCGCAAGGGCTTGGCGTCCCGCGTGCCGGGCGCGCGCGTCCACGGTCATCCGACCCAGCGAGTCCCTCATATCGTCTGCTTCTCGATCCCCGGCGCGGACACCGAGACGCTCGTCATGGCGCTCGACGACCGAGGGTTCCGGATCGGCGCAGGGTCGATCTGCTCGGGCGCGCCCGGAGACCCCTCTCCCGTGCTCGAGTCGATCGGCGTGCCGGCGACTCCCGGGGTGCGCGTCTCCGTGGGGCCCGAGACCGACGATCGGGCCGTGGACCGGTTCCTGATCGAGCTCGCCGGGCTCGTGGCGGAACTCGGCCGGGTGGAAGAGACCTCCTCGCGGGTGATGGGACGGTTCGCGCCCGGCGAGGGCTAGCCCGCCTTCACTTCCCAGGTGTCGCCGGAGCGGAGCAGCGTCGCGAGATCTCCCTGTCCGAGACGCTCTGTCGCCATCTGGATCTGACTCATCATCGCCTCTCCGTAGACCGGCCGCTCCACCTCGCGGAACACACCTATGCAGGTGGGTTCCGTCGGTGTCGGCGAGGTGTGGGCGAGCGCAAAGGCCAGCGACGGACGGCCGTGCACGTCGTGGACGATGATCCTGTCGGGCGGCGTGGCTGTTACATCCGAGATCACGAGCCTGCCGTTCTCCCCGACCGAGACGCACCGGCGCCCCTCGTCGAACACGATCGGCTGGCCGTGCTCCAGGCGGATCTGATTGTGCAATCCCTCCGGCTTCTCCCGGAGGAGGTCGAAGGCGCCGTCGTTGAAGACGTTGCAGTTCTGGTAAATCTCGACGAACGCCGCGCCTTTGTGCGCCGCCGCCGCGCGCAGCACCTCGGTCAGGTGCTGGCGGTCGTTGTCGATGGTCCGCGCGACGAACGTACCCTCCGCACCGAGCGCCAGCGCGATCGGGTTGAACGGATGATCGACCGACCCGAACGGCGTCGACTTGGTGACCTTGCCCTCCTCCGACGTCGGCGAGTACTGGCCCTTCGTCAGACCGTAGATCTGGTTGTTGAACATCAGGATCTTGAGGTTGACGTTGCGGCGGAGCGCGTGGATCAGGTGGTTGCCGCCGATCGAGAGCGCGTCGCCGTCTCCCGTCACGACCCACACACACAGGTCGGGCCGGGCCGTTGCGATGCCCGTAGCAATCGCCGGAGCGCGGCCGTGGATGCCGTGCACACCGTAGGTGTCCATGTAGTAGGTGAACCGGCCCGAGCAACCGATCCCCGACACGAATACGGTCCTGTCCGGCTCGATCCCGAGCTCGGGCATGAAGCTCTGGACCGCCGCGAGTATCGCGTAGTCGCCGCACCCCGGGCACCAGCGGACCTCGAGATCGCTCGCGAAGTCCTTCTTCGTGAGCGCCGTCGTCTTGCCGTCCACCTGCTCGCTCATACCAGCACCTCGAGGATCGCCGACTCGAGCTCCTCGGCGAAGATCGGTAGCCCCTGGATCTTGGCGAACGTCTTCGCGTCCACCAGGTAGCGGGCGCGGATCAGCATCGCGAGCTGGCCGGAGTTCATCTCAGGGATCAGCACGAGCTGGTATCGCTTCACTATCGGGCCTGTGTTACTCGGCATCGGGCAGAGGTGCCGTAGGTGCGCGGTCGCGACCTTGCGCCCGGCCTCGCGAACCCGGCGCGCGGCGGCGCGGATCGTGCCCAGGGTCGAGCCCCACCCGAGGACCAGGAGGTCTGCGTCGACATCGCCCTCCACCTCGAGCGGGGGCACGTCGTCGGCGACCCTATCGACCTTGGCGGCGCGAATAGCCGACATCCGCTCGTGGTTGTGGGAGTCGTAGCTGATGTCGCCGGTGCCGTCCTCCTTCTCCAGGCCCCCGATCCTGTGTCGGAGCCCGGGCGTGCCGGGCACGGCCCATGGGCGGGCGAGGTTCTCGTCGCGAAGATAAGGCAGGAACTCCGCTCCGGCGTTCGGACCCTTCGCGAAGTTCGGGTCGATCGTAGGCAGCCCGTCGACGTCGGGGATCCGCCAGGGTTCGGTGGAGTTGGCCAGGAAGGTGTCGGAGAGGAGGATCACCGGCGTCCTGTACCTGACCGCGATCCGCGCGGCCTCGATCGCCGTGTCAAAGCAGTCGGCGGGCGACGAGGCGGCCACCACCGGCATCGGGGCCTCGCCGTGCCGCCCGAACAGCGCGAGCAACAGGTCGCCCTGCTCGGTCTTGGTGGGCATCCCCGTAGAGGGCCCTGCGCGCTGTACGTCGACGATCACCATCGGTAGCTCAAGTGCCACGGCCAGGCCGAGCGTCTCCGCCTTGAGATCCATGCCGGGACCGCTCGTGCCGGTCGCACCGAGGCACCCGGCGAACGAAGCGCCGAGCGCGACGTTGGCGGCGGCGATCTCGTCTTCGGCTTGTAGGGTGCGGACCCCGAAGTTCTTGAGTCTCGACAGCTCGTGGAGCAGCTCGGAGGCAGGCGTGATCGGGTAGCTGGCGTAGAACAGCGGGAGCCCGCTCCGAACGCTGGCCGTCACCAGGCCCCACGCGAGCGCCGTGGCTCCCGAGACGTTGCGGTAGGTGCCCGGCTCCGCCGGCGCGGGGGCGACCCGGTAGGAGTGGGCGAACAGCTCGGTCGTCTCGCCGAAGTTGTAGCCGGCCTTGAACGCCGCGATGTTGGCGTCGAGGATCTGCGGCTTCCCCGCGAACCTCCGTTCCAGCCAGTCGAGCGACACCTCGGTGGGACGGCCGTACATCCACGACACCAGGCCGAGCGCGAACATGTTCTTGGAGCGCTCCGCCTCCTTCTTCGTGATGCCGAGTCCCTCGGTCGCCCGGAGCGTGATCGTGGTCATCGGCACCCGGTAGACCTGGTAGCCGTCGAGCGTGCCGTCGCTCGTGGGATCCGACGCGTACCCGGCGCGCCCGAGAGCCCGCTGGTTGAACGCGTCCTCGTTCACGATGATCGTGCCGCCGCGCTCGACCAGATCGACGTTCGCCTTGAGCGCCGCGGGGTTCATGGCCACCAGCACGTTCGGGTGGTCGCCGGGCGTCGTAACGTCCTCGGAGGCGAACTGGATCTGGAAGGCGGACACGCCGTGGACGGTGCCGGCCGGCGCGCGGATCTCGGCGGGGAAGTCCGGCAGCGTTGCAAGGTCGTTGCCGAGGATCGCGGTGGCGCTGGTGAAACGGTCGCCGGTGAGTTGCATGCCGTCGCCCGAGTCGCCGGCGAACCGGACGACCACCTTGGTCTTCTCCTCGACCGTCTTGGGCATGCAACTCGGGCCGGTGCTCCCGGCCCGCCTCCTCCGTGCTACTTCGGGACGAGCTTCGCTCCCCTCTATCGATGGTAGCGCCTAGGTTCGTGAGGGACACCCGAAACCGGTAGCATCGCGGTCCGATGCGCACACGTAAGCTCGGGTCACAGGGTCCTGAGATCTCGGCGATCGGCTTCGGCGCCTGGGAGGCCGGCGCCGGCACCGAGTGGGGCGAGCCGCCTCCCGAGGAGCAGATCATCCAGGCCGTTCGCACGTCGATCGACGCCGGGATCACGTGGATAGACAGCGCTGAGGTCTACGGGGACGGCCGGTCCGAGGAGATCGTGGGCAAGGCCATCGCCGGGCGGCACGACGAGGTCCTTATAGCAACGAAAGTGGCTCCGGCGCCGGAGGGAAGCGGCTTCCGGCCTGAGCAGGTCCGCGCGGCTTGCGAGGGCAGCCTCCGTCGGCTAGGCATCGACGCCGTCGGCCTGTATCAGCTCCACTGGCCCGACGAGACCGGCGTGCCGGTGGAGGAGACCTGGGGCGCCATGGCCTCGCTCGTCGACGCGGGCAAGGTGCGCTTCGTCGGCGTGTCCAACTTCGACCGCGAGATGATCGAGAAGTGCCTGGCGGTCCGCCACGTGGACTCGCTCCAGCAGGAGCTCTCGATGCTGCAGCTCGGCGAACGGGACCACGTCGCATGGTGCGGCGAGCGCGGCATCGGCGTAGTCGCCTACGGCCCGCTGGCCTACGGGCTTCTTACGGGGGCGATCACGCCAGAGACCACGTTCGCCGAACGTGACTTCCGGGGCGGAGGTGGAGAAGACACGGAGACCTACGAGGCCCTCTACGCTCCCGGGAAGATCGACCGGAGCCTAGCTGTGGTCGACGCCATGCGCCCGATCGCCCAGCGCCTCGGCTGCAGGGTGGCCCAGCTCGCGCTCGCGTGGAACTTCCACCAGGCGGGCGTGACGTCGTCGATCGCGGGGAGCCGCGACCCGGGCCACGTCCGCGACAATGCCGCAGCCGGAGACATCGAGCTCGACGACGAGACCCTCGGGGAGCTCGAGGCGCTGCTCCCCCTCGGACCCGCGTTCGAGGACTAGAACCTCTCCCCGCGCTCGGACCTGCGGAGCCGGCGCGCCAGCTCGCGGAGGAGCCGCCCGGCGATCTGGGGCTCCTTCTGCATAAGCTTGGTCAGGTCCCGCCGGTAGAGACGGAGCACCAGTAGAGGGGTCCGCGCAACGACGGTCGCGGTACGTGGCCCTCCGTCGAGCACCGAGATCTCGCCGAAGACGTCTCCGGGCCGGAGCCGCGCGACGCTTCTTCCCTGCCGTGTCACGCGGGCCTCCCCCTCGAGGATCACGAACAACGCCTCGCCGGGAAGCCCCTCCTCCACGACCTTGGCCCCGGCCGGGTACGGCACCTCCTCCGTGAGGTCGCCCACGCGCCGGAGGTGCCTGCTGGAGAGGTCGACGAATATCGGGACGAGCCCGAGCGCGGCGGCGCTTCTGCGCTTGGTGGGGCGCCCACCGGGCCTCGCCGGCCTCGAGGAGGAAGCCTCGATCAACGGGTCGAGCGGAGGTCTTGACATAGGCAGGGAGCCTACCGGAACGTGCCGGTCGGCGCGCGGCGTGCCTTCCGATCGACGATGCCCGCTACGATTCCAGGCCATGACAGCTCATGCGGAAACCCTCTCCGGGCTCGAAGCGCTCCTCGCAGAGCGGATCGTGGTTCTGGACGGCTCCTGGGGGGTGCTGCTGCAGGGCCGGGGCCTCACCGAGCAGGAGTTTCGAGGCGAGCGCTTCCACGACCACCCCCGGGACGTCAAGGGAGACCCCGACATCCTGAACCTGACGCACCCCGACATCGTGTCGGAGATCCATCACGAGTACCTGAGGGCCGGCGCCGACATCACGACCACCAACACGTTCACCGCGACGTCGATCGGGCAGGCCGACTACGGCCTACAGGAGGCGGTCCACGACATGAACGTCGCCGGCGCGCGCCTCGCGAAGGAGGCGGCGGCTGCGTACCCCGACCGGTTCGTCGCAGGCTCGGTCGGGCCGCTCAACGTCACCCTGTCGATCTCACCCAAGGTCGAGGACGCGGCCTTCCGCACCGTCACGTTCGACCGGGTCTACGAGTCCTACGCGGAGCAGATCCGCGGCCTCGTCGAGGGCGGGGTCGATCTCCTGCTGATCGAGACAATCTTCGACACCCTGAACGCGAAAGCCGCGATCGCGGCCGCCCAGGACGTCGCGCCGGAGGTTCCCATTTGGATCTCCGTCACGATCGTGGACCGCAGCGGCCGCACGCTCTCGGGGCAGACGATCGAGGCGTTCTGGACCTCCGTCGAGCACGCGGAGCCGCTGATCGTGGGCGTCAACTGCTCGCTGGGCGCTTCCGAGATGCGTCCCCACATCGAGAGCCTCGCTCGCGTCGCGCCCGTGCCGGTCGGGTGCTATCCGAACGCCGGCCTTCCAAACCCGTTCGGCGGCTTCGACGAGACCCCCGAGATCACGAGCGGGCTCTTGGGGGCCTTCGCGCGCGACCGGCTCGTGAACGTCGTCGGCGGGTGCTGCGGCACGACCCCCGATCACGTACGCGCGATCGTTAAGGTGGTCGACGGCCTCCTACCCCGCGAGCTCCCGTCGGCCGACGATCGCATCCCGACGTTCAGCGGCCTCGAGCCCTTCGCGATCCGGCCCGACACCGGGTTCGTCATGATCGGAGAGCGACAGAACGTCACGGGTTCGGCCAAGTTCCGACGACTCATCGAGTCGGGCGACTATCAGGCAGCCATCGAGGTAGCTCTCGACCAGGTCCGCTCCGGCGCGAACATGCTGGACGTGAACATGGACGCCGACCTCCTCGACGGAGTTGCGGCCATGACCACGTTCCTGAACCTGATCGCGACCGAGCCGGAGATCGCGCGGGTGCCGATCATGGTCGACAGCTCGCGCTGGGAGGTGATCGAGGCCGGCCTGAAGTGCGTCCAGGGCAAGGGGATCGTGAACTCGATCAGCCTGAAGGAGGGCGAGGCGGACTTCCTCGACAAGGCTCGCGGGATCAGGCGCTACGGCGCCGGGGTGGTAGTGATGGCGTTCGACGAGGGCGGCCAGGCCGACACGGTCGAGCGCAAGGTCGACATCTGCGAACGAGCCTACCGACTCCTCACCCGGCAGGCCGGGTTCGATGCCTCCGACATCATCTTCGACCCCAACATCCTTGCGATCGCCACCGGGATCGAGGAGCACAGCGAGTACGCGAAGGCGTTCATAGAGGCGACGCGCGAGATCAAGCGGCGATGTCCGGGCTCGAGGGTCTCGGGAGGCATATCCAACCTCTCGTTCTCGTTCCGGGGCAACGAGGTCGTTCGCCAGGCCATCCACTCGGCCTTCCTCTACCACGCGAGGCAGGCCGGCCTCGACATGGCGATAGTCAACGCGGGACAGCTACCCGTCTACGACGACATACCCAAGGAGCTCCTGGAGCACGTCGAGGACATCATCTTCAACCGTCGCCCCGACGCGACGGAGCGCATGGTCGCGTTCGCCGCGACGGTGCAGGGCGAGGGGATGAGGACCGAGCAGGACCTGTCCTGGCGGGAGGCCTCGGTCGAAGAGCGCCTCTCGCACGCCCTGGTCCACGGGATCGTCGACTTCATCGAGGAGGACGCCGAGGAGGCGCGACAGCGGTACCCGCGGCCGCTCGACGTGATCGAGGGGCCGCTGATGGAGGGGATGAAGATAGTCGGCGACCTCTTCGGCGCCGGCAAGATGTTCCTGCCGCAGGTGGTCAAGAGCGCCCGCGCGATGAAGAAAGCGGTGGCCTACCTAGAGCCCTTCATGGAAGAGGAGAAAGTTCGCCTCGGCACCGTCGGGCGGGCGCAGGGCAAGCTCGTCACGGCGACCGTGAAGGGCGACGTTCACGACATAGGGAAGAACATCGTCGGCGTCGTGCTGGGCTGCAACAACTACGAGGTCATCGACCTCGGAGTGATGGCGCCCGCCGACCTGATCCTCGACACCGCCATGCAGGAGAGCTGCGACATCGTGGGGCTCTCCGGTCTCATCACACCCTCGCTGGGGGAGATGGTGAACGTCGCGAAGGAGATGGAGCGCAGGGGCATGACGCTGCCGCTGCTGATCGGCGGCGCCACCACGTCGCGCCAGCACACGGCGGTGAGGATCGCCCCCGAGTACTCCCGGCCGGTCGTGCACGTGGTGGACGCATCGAGGGTCGTCGGGGTCGTGAGCGACCTCCTCGACGAGAAACGCCGGCTCGAGCTGGACGCGCGCAACCGTGAGGACCAGGAGCGCCTCCGGAAGCTGCATGCCGAGACGGAGGCGAGGCCGCTGCTGCCCTACCGGAAGGCCCTCGACAACCGGACGCCGATAGAGTGGCGCGCCGAGGACGTACCGGCGGCGCCGTTCACCGGTCCGCGCGCGGTCGAGCCCGCGCTGGATGTTCTCCGCGGCTACATCGACTGGACATTCTTCTTCACTGCGTGGGAGCTGAAGGGCCGGTACCCGCGGATCCTCGACGACCCGCGCCAGGGGGCCGCGGCCCGCGAGCTGTTCGCCCACGCGAACGAGGTCCTGGATGAGATCGTCGCCAGCGCGTCGCTGGAGGCCCGCGGCGTCTACGGCTTCTGGCCGGCCAACGCCGAGGGCGATGACATCGTCCTGGAGAACGGGTTCGTGTTCCACTGCCTGCGTCAGCAGGCAAGCCACGGCGACGGCCGCCCGAACCGCTCTCTCGCGGACTTCGTGGCCCCCCCCGAGAGCGGCCTTCAGGACCATGTCGGGGCGTTCGCGGTCACCGCCGGCCTCGGCGCCGACGAGCAGGCGAAGCGCTACGAGGCGGATCACGACGACTACCGCGCGATCATCGTGAAGGCCCTCGCCGACCGCCTGGCCGAGGCCTTCGCGGAGTACCTCCACGCCGTCGCGCGACGCGAGTGGTACGCGGATGAGGACCTGTCCCACGAGGACCTGATCTCCGAGCGCTACCGCGGCATCCGTCCGGCGTTCGGGTACCCGGCCTGCCCCGACCACACGGAGAAGCAGACGCTGTTCGAGCTGCTCGGTGCCCGCGACGTGGGTATGGATCTGACCACCAGCTGCGCGATGACCCCTGGCGCCAGCGTGGCCGGGATCTACCTCTCGCACCCCGAGGCCAGGTACTTCAACGTGGGCCGGCTCGGCAGGGACCAGGTGGAGGACTACGCGCGCCGCAAGGGCCAGAGCCTGGCCGAGGCGGAACGCTGGCTCCGCCCGAACCTCGCCTACGAGCCAGGCTGAATCGATCCCTGCCCCCGCGCGTCCGCAGCTGGGATCTCGCGCAGTCGCCGCACCGGTGACAGCAGCGGCGGCAACACGGCGATGAAGCTTCCGATCGCCGATATCCAGATCGTCGGCCGCAGCCCGATCGCGCTGCCGAGCGCGCCGCCGATGAGCCCCCCCACGGGGAGGGTCCCCCAGACCACGAAGCGCATCGTCGCGTGCATCCGGCCCTGCATTCTGTCGGGAGTGATCGCCTGGCGCAGGCTCACCTGGTTCACGTTGTAGAGGGGATTCGACATGCCGGCGACGATGCCGGAGGCGACGATCATCGCGAAGCCGGTCGAGGGGGTGGCGAGCGCGATCAGGGCGGCGCCCACCCCGAACATCGCCGCCGATCCGATGATCGTCCACCCGAGGCCGAACGCGCGCGCCGCGCGGCCGGCGAGGAACGCACCGAGGAGGGTCCCCACATTCCCGATCGCGAGCGCCAGCCCGATCGCGCCGGGCGCGAGCTCCAGGTGCCTCACAGCGAACAGCACGAGGATCGCGAACATCATCGAGCCGAAGAGGTTGGAGATCGAGGTGCACGCGGCGATCGGCCGAAGCAGCGGATGCTTCAGGACGTACCGCAGCCCCTCCGCGATCTCCGTTCGCATCCGCGGGTGCCCCTCCTCGCCTGGGGGTTCGACCGGCGGCTCAGAACGGCGGATCCCGCCGACGAACGCGGCCGAGCCCAGGTACGAGACGGCATCTGCGAGGATCGCTGCCGGCGCCGTCAGCAGCTGCACGAGCATTCCCGCGAGCCCCGGCCCGGCGAGCTGCGCCGCCGAGCGGCTGATCTCGAGCTTCGCGTTCCCCTCGGTCAGGCGGTCGCGGTCCACGAGCGACGGCAGGTAAGACTGGTACGCGACGTCGAAGAAGACCGTGAAAAGGCCGGTCGCGAACGCCGCCGCGTAGAGCAGGCCCATGGAGGTCCCGCCCAGCCAGTACGTGAGCGGGATCGAGAAGAGCACGATCGCGCGCCCGAGGTCGCCCGTGATCAGGATCGGGCGCCGTCGCATCCGATCCACCCACACGCCCGCGGGCAGCCCGACGAGCAGGAAGGGAAGCGTCTCGAGGGCCGAGAGCACGCCGAGCTGGAACGCCGACGCGTCCAGGATCAGGATCGCGGTGAGCGGGAGCGCCAGGAAAGTGACCTGGGTACCGAGTTGGCTGATCGACTCGGCCGCCCAGAGCTTCATGAAGTCGCCGTGCCGCCAGAGCGATCCGCCCATGCATCTCCCTTCACGAACGGGGGAGTATAGGCGGCGCGTCGCCCCTGGTACCGTGATGCCCTCATGGGGCGCTTCTGGCATTCCTTCGCGGATATGGCCGCTGTCGAGACCGGCGGCGAGCTCGTGATCGAGCGCGGCGAAGGCGTTCACATATGGGACGACCGAGGGCGCCGCTACCTCGACGCCACGGCGAGCCTGTGGTACTGCAACGTCGGCTACGGCAGGTCCGAGATCGCCGAAGCCGCTGCGGCACAGATGAAGAGGCTGGCCGCGTACTCGACCTTCGGCGACCTCGCGAACCGGCCCGCGATGGATCTCGCCGAGCGGGTGAGCGCTTTCGCGCCGGTGCCGGACAGCCGGGTCTTCCTGACGAGCGGCGGCTCGGACTCGATCGACACGGCGACGAAGATGGCGCGTCGATACTGGCAGCTCGTCGGGCAGCCGGAGCGGACGGTGTTCGTGAACCGGCAGCACGCGTACCACGGCATGCACCTCGGGGGGACAAGTCTCGCCGGCATCCAGGCGAACGTCGCCGGCCACGGGCCGCTCGTCGGCGACGTCGTGACGGTGCCGTGGGACGATGCCGACGCGCTCCGTCGGGCGATCGAGCGGACCGGCCCGGGACGCGTGGCCGCCTTCTTCTGCGAGCCGATCATCGGGGCCGGCGGCGTGTTCGCGCCGCCGGAGGGCTACCTGCAGGCGGCGCGAAAGGCGTGCCGCGACCTCGGCGTCCTTTTCGTCGCCGACGAGGTGATAACGGGATTCGGGCGGGCCGGCGCATGGTTCGCCAGCGACCGTTGGGACCTGGAGCCCGACATCATCACCTGCGCTAAGGGCATCACCAGCGGCTACCTGCCGATGGGTGCGGTCGTTGCCTCGCCTCGGGTGGCCGAGACGTTCTTCTCTCCAGGTGCCGGCGTATGGCGGCACGGATACACGTACGCAGGCCACGCGACCGTCGCCGCCGCCGCAATCGCGAATCTGGACATCATGGAGCGGGAGCGGCTGCCGGGGCGGGCGCTCGACCTGGAGCGACGGCTGGCCGACGCGCTCGCCCCTCTCGCGAACCACGCCCTCGTCGAGGAGGTCCGCGCGGGAACGGGCGTGATCGCGGCCGTTCAGCTCTCGGTCGAGCGACTGAAGGAGCCGGGCCTGGCGCCGGCCGTGATCGCGGCTTGCCGAGAGGCCGGGATCATGACGCGAGCGCTGGCGACCGGCGCTCTCCAGGTCTCGCCTTCTCTGGTGATCGACGAGGCCGGGCTGAGCGAACTTGCAGAGGGCATCCGCGCCGGGCTGGACGCCTGCGTCTAGCCTGGCCTTAACTAGTGGAAGGAGTGCCCGCAGGCGCAGGAGCCCTGGGCGACCGGGTTGTCGATCGTGAACCCCGAGGCCTCGAGCGTGTCCACGAAGTCGATCGTCGCCTCGGACAGGTAGGGCACGCTCATCTTGTCGATCACCACGCGGACGCCGAACTGCTCCTCGGCGACGTCCTTCTCGGAGATCTGGTCGTCGAGGAACATCGCGTAGCGCAGTCCCGAGCACCCGCCGGGCTGAACGGCCACACGCAGCGCCAGGTCCTGTCGGCCCTCCTCCTGGAATAGCTCCTGCACCTTTCCGGCGGCGGATTCGGTCAGCCGGATCGTCTTCACCTTTTCCTGCGGCCTCGTATCCATGAGGGGATTGTACCGGCCCTGTCGGGAAAATCCGACCCCCCCGGTCAGATTCGTGCGACTGTCGCCCGCTCGGCGCCCGTCACCTGCGCCAACGCCGCCGCCGCTTCCTCGAACCGCCGGACGGCGCCGCTCATGCCAACCCCACCCCCGCCGCGACCTCCTCCGAGAGATCCTCGAGCGCGCGGCGAGTATCACCGAGAGCCCGCTCCTCGCCGAACCGGCCCACGAGTGAGGCGACGTCAACGCCCTCCGGTTGCAGCTCCGCGCGTCCGCAGAGCACCGTCACCGGCACGCGGAGTGCCTCGGCCGCCCGCATCACCCCCGCAACGGTCTTACCGCGGAGAGACTGGTCGTCGAGCTTGCCCTCCCCCGTCACCACGCGCTGCGAGCCCTCCAGCCGCTCCCGGAGCCCGACCGCATCCATCACCACCTCGATGCCCGGCCGGAGTTTGGCCCCGAGGAACGCGACGAGCCCGGCCCCCAGGCCACCGGCAGCGCCTGCGCCGGGCAGGTCTCGCAGGTCCAGCCCGAGGTCCCGGTACAGCACGGCCGCGTAGTGGGCAAGCGCGCGGTCCAGCAGCAGGACCTCGTCGGGCCTCGCGCCCTTCTGTGGACCGTAGACGTGAGCCGCCCCGCTGGGACCGACGAGCGGGTTGTCGACGTCACAGGCGACCAGGACCCGAGCGGTGCCAGCCACCCTGGCGACCCCCGTGGCATCGATCGTCGCGAGGTCGAGGAGCCCGATGCCTCCGGGCAAGATGTCCTTCCCCTCGGCGTCGAGCAGCCTCGCGCCGAGCGCCTGCGCCATCCCCGCTCCGCCGTCGGTCGTCGCGCTCCCGCCGATGCAAACGATGAGCTTCGCCGGACGATGGCGCTCGAGTGCTTCGCTGACAAGCTCTCCCGTTCCGCGCGTCGTGGCTCGCAGCGCGTCTCGCCGCGACTCCGAGACGAGCGCCAACCCGGACGCCCGCGCCATCTCGACGACAGCCGTGTCGCCGGCCGTGCCGTACGCCGCATCCACGTGATCCCCGAGCGGTCCCGCGACTCGCGCCGGCACGAGCTCCCCGTCGAGCGCCGCGACGAGGGCCTCGAGCGTTCCCTCGCCTCCGTCGGCCATCGGCACGATCTCGAGCTCGTCGGTCGGACGCGCGCGCAACCAGCCGGTCTCGATCGCGCGGGCGGCCTGCTCGGCCGAGAGGGTTCCCCTGAACTTGTCGGGTGCGACGAGAACGCGCATCGAGGAAGCGTACATCCGCGTTGACACGCGCCCTTCTCAGGCGGGAAGCTAGGGTTGAGGGAGCGGAGACCAGCGTCGCCCTACGAAACGAGGCGATCCATGGACGCTTCCGACGCAAGTGCCAACACCAGCCTCCCGAGGACGGCCCGCCTCCCGCGGATCTTCCTCGTCGCCGGCGTGTTGCTCACCGTTCTCGCGCCGCCCACCCCATCGAGCGCGCTTGGGAACCCCTACCTGATCAGGGACATCTGGCCGCACGCCGGGAGCTGGACCCAACCTGGCGGGCTCACGAACGTGGGCGGAACCCTCTTCTTCAGGGCGAACGACGAGACCCACGGGGAGGAGCTATGGAAGAGCGACGGGACCAAGGCCGGCACCGTGATGGTGAAGGACATCAACCCGTCTGGGGACTCGACCCCCGAGTATCTGACGAGCATCGACGGAACGCTCTTCTTCAATGCGAACGACGGGACCCACGGGGAGGAGCTCTGGAGGAGCGATGGGACCGAGACCGGAACAGTCCTCGTGAAGGACATCAACCCGTCTGGGGACTCGGCCCCGTCCGGCTTCGCGGACCTGGGCAGCGAGTTCCTGTTCAGGGCATGGAAGGAGAGCACCGGATTCGAGCTCTGGAAGAGCGACGGGACCAAGGCCGGAACAGCCCTGGTGAAGGACATCAACCCGGGGGCGGGCGATTCCCTACCCTCCGGGCTCACGATGGTTGGAGACACCACCTTCTTCGGAGCGGACGACGGGGCAACGGGCTTCGAGCTCTGGAAGAGCGACGGGACTCGGGCCGGAACAAGACGTGTGAAGGACTTGAACCCTGGGGCGGCGACATCGTCTCCCTCATACCTCACGAACTTGGCCGGCACCCTCTTCTTCGGAGCGAACGACGGGACCACCACCGGGCTCTGGAAGAGCGACGGGACCAGGACAGGAACGAGGCTCGTGAAGGAGATAGCGCCAGGGGGCTCCTCGCCGTCCAGGCTCACGGCGGTGGGAAGCACGCTGTTCTTCAGGGCGGACTACTACGGCGAGGAGCTCTGGAAGAGCGACGGGACCAAGGCCGGAACCGTGATGGTGAAGGATATCAACCCAAGGGGCTCTTCGAATCCCACGTACCTGACGAGCTCCGGAGGAACCCTGTTCTTCAGCGCATACACCGGGTGGCGAGGCTTCGAGCTGTGGAGGAGCGACGGGACCAAGGCCGGAACCGTGATGGTGAAGGACATCAACCCGGTGATCCATGAAGGCTCGTCCCCCGGACCCTTCGCCAGCGCCGGGGGAACTCTCTACTTCCAGGCGGACGACGGAGTCACCGGCTCCGAGCTGTGGGAGAGCGACGGGACGGAGACCGGCACCTCGCTCGTCGAGGACATCTGGGCCGGTGACAGGGGCTCGTCCCCCGGGTCCTTCGCGTCGGCATCGGCCACCCTGTTCTTCGTCGCCGGCGACGGGATCCACGGTCGAGAGCTCTGGGGGGCCCCGCTCTAGGTACAATCCCGCGCGATGTCGGGTCCTCCAACGTCTCCCGAACGGTGATCGTGGACCGCCGGGCGCTGCTGGCCGCCGCCAGCGCCGAGCGCGCTGGCCTCGGACGTACGATCCAGTACGCCCCCGCCGACTCCTGGGAGCGACCGAGCGCGTGCCCCGGCTGGTGGAACCGCGACGTGATGGCTCATCTCGCCTCCCAGGACACGGCGGCCGCACAGATCCTCGCCGGCGAGGCCCCGGCCGAGCTCGACGAGTACCGTAAGCGCCTGGGCGACGAAGCGTTCACGATCGACGGCTTCAACGCGTTCGCCGTGAACAACCGCGCCCCACTCCCCTACCGGCAGGTCCTCTCCGACTGGGGAAGGGCCGCGGACGCCGTTCTGGCGTTCGCCGCCAAGCTCACCGACGAGGAGTGGCGCGCGCGCCGGTTCTCCTGGCTCGCGGGCGAGATCGGCGCCCGGTACCTGCTCCAGTCGCGCGTCGTCGAGTGGTGGCTCCACGGCGAGGACGTGCGCGCGGGCGCGGGGATGGAGCCGCGTGTCGTTCATCCGCCCGTGTTCCTCACGAACGACCTCGCGATCCGGATGCTCCCGTGGGCGCTGTCCCGCGCGGGGCTGGACTTCCCGGGCCGTAGCGTTCGGATCGATCTCCAGGGTGCCGGCGGCGGCTCGTGGCACCGGAGCCTGGAGCCCGGCCGCGTCCCGTCCGAGGACGACAAGCCCGACGCCTTCATCGAGGGCCGCGCGCACGCGTTCGCGCTCGTCAGTGGCCGGCGCGCCTCCGCTGACGGCTACCTCGACGACGGGAACCTGGTGGTGGGCGGCGACGAGAAGCTCGCGTTCGGCGTGCTGGAGCACATCCGCGCCTACCCGTGAGCGATCAGAAGTCGGGGTTGGGAACGGAGATCTTCACCGTCGGCGGCCCGCCGTCAGACGTCTCGATCAGCTTCCAGAAGTACAGCGTCCCGGCGGCGAGAGCGGCGACGAGCGCGATCGCGATGATGATCTTTCCCACGGCAGAAGGGTAGCGCCCGGAGAGCCGCCGGTCGAGGGTCACCTGCGAACGACGAGGCGTTTCACGGCCCTTCGGCGCGCGCCGAACCTGTACTTGTACGCGTAGTCGCCCTTCAGCAGGTCGAACCGCTCGCAGCCCTCAGCGATCGCCCGCCCTATCACCTCGCCGACGAGCACCATCCCGGGCGAGAGGTGCTCCCACGCGTGGTCGAAGGCGGAGTTGTACAGATAGTACGTATGCCCGCACAGGAAGCCGATCGTGCCGGCGATCCTCACGTCGCCGACCTCGAGCGACGTGAGCCGGAATATCCGACCGGCTAGGAACGCCTCGCCGAGTCGGCGGAAGAAGATCTCCATGCCCGGCTGCATGAACACGCCCTTCGGACCCTCGCTCGAGCGGTGGAGCTCCACGAAGCGATCGAGGTCGCGCGCGAGCGTCTCCCCGGTCGTGTCGACGACGCGGTACCCCCCGGCCTCGGACTCGAGCTTCCTAGGCTTTCGCCGGATCTCGTGGCGTAGCTTCGAGGGAAGCGAGGCGAGGTACCCGTCCCACGACGCGGGGAGCTCTAGGTACGGCGCCAGGCCGTTCTGGTCCTCCGCCACCTCGACGGCGAGCCCCTGGTCCTCTGCGCCGGCGCGAAGTAGCTCGAGCCACGCGGTATCCGTCGGCAGGCCGCGGAGGTCGGCTTCGTCCCAGTCCTTGCGGAGGACGAGCCCGGCAAAGAGCTCCTTCGCCATCGGTTCGCCGCACCCCGGTTTCGCGACGGGACCCATGTAATCGGTGACCTCGGTGCCGCCGAGGAACCGGAGCGTCCTTCCGATCCGCTCGAATGCCCCGGCGCCGACCTGCTCGCCGCTCTCCTCCTCGGCGAAGGACAACAGCAGGTGCTCGGGTGCCTCCCCGAACTCCTCCCAGTAGAGCTTCAAGTAAGCCGGATAGTGGAAGAACGTGCCGGCCGGGTCGGCGCCGACGAGACCCGACCAGTCCCGCCGCGAGAAATCCCGCCCATCATCGGAGAAGACGATCCGCATCGGACCCATGATAGGCGGGCCCTACCAGGAGCCTCCGCCTCCTCCGCCTCCTCCGCCGCCGGAGACCCCACCCCCGCCGAAGCCGCTGCCGCCCGAGCCCGCGGGAGTCGAGGTGATGGTCCCCGCGGTCGTCACGGCGAACCCCTCCATGGACTCGCCGAACGTTCCGTACGCGAACGGGTACGGGGAGACGTACCACCCGGTTTCCGGCGCCTGCCTCGCGAGCGACTCGAAGGCCTTGGCCCACTTCTCCGTGAGGCCGAAGACGATCGCGTACGGCAGGTACCTGGAGAAGACGTTCTCCTGCTCGGCCCACCGCGAGAAGTTGGCCTCCGCCTTGTCGATCACTTCCCGGAACCCGAAGATCCGCCGACGGAGGGCCGTCCCCTTCGCCGTCCGGCTCGGCATCGCCCGCGCACCGATCATCAACAAAAGACCACCGACGACGATGGGTACGGGGACGAGACCGAGATGGGTATAGCGCACGGCGAGGTACTCTATGCCGCCGCCCGCGAGCAGTACCGCCGTGCCGATCCTCTGCCAGAGCCTCCTAACCTTGTCCGGACGGCCCGCGAACCACTTCCGGGATGCGGCGTCCTCGTAGAGCGCCTCCTGAACGCTGTGGAGTCGTCCCACGAACTTGCTCTTGAGGGCCGAGAGAAGGACGACCTCGTCCCCGTCCTGGAACAGACCGTCGAAGAGCCTCCGCTCGTAGTCGAGCAGCCCGGCCGCGTCCCGAAGCCTCGTGAGGCTCCAGTCGGGCTTGCCGAACCACCCCTCCTTTGGGATCTCGGCGATGCGGAGGTAGCCGCGGACGGCGAGATCGACGAACGTCGCGGTGACGTCCAGCGGGTTCGCGGTCTCGTCCAGCAGCGTCCCGATCTGGCCCGGGCGGAGATCGTCGGGAGGGGCGAACTCCGGGACGATCGCCTCGTGTTCCAAGAGCGAGACGGGCTCCTCCTCGCCGGTGGCAGAACCGTGAAGCATGTCCACGACGCTGCCAGTGAAGCGGCGGTCGCGTCCCTTGAGGACCACGAGCCACCCGAACCCGGCGATCACGAGGACGAGCAGCCCAGCGCTCGCGGCGACCGTCACCGGAGAGACGTCGAACGCCCGCCGGAGGCTCCAGCGCTCCTCGAGCACCGGCTCCGGCTCGGAGACAGCCCCCTTGGGGATGGCGACTACTACGCTGAAGCCCTCGTAGGGGTTGAGGCGGCCCATCGAGAAGCTCGCCGCCCCGCCGGTGAACGCGTCGCGCTTGCAGCTGACGCTCACGCCGTAGGGGCCCGCGAAGCATGCGACCTCGAGGATGTCCGCCGGGGCCGAGACATCCACGCGCGATCGCTCGATCGGCACGTCCCACGCGTCGCCGATCGCGTTCCAGTACAGCTCGTCGTGATCGTCGAAGGCGTTCAGCGCGCCCTCGACGCGGTAGACGATCGTGTAGGCATGACGCCCGGTGATCGTCCGGTCCGGATCGCCGATCCTGATCCGGAGCAGGCTGCCCTCGCGCTCCTCCTCGTACCGGTCGGGCGTCCCGGCCGATCCTTCGACCGAGAGGATGTCGATCGGGTAGACGCGATCGTACGTCTCGTCCCACTCGAGGCGGTCGGGTATGTCGCGGAAGATCCCGTGGCGTGAGGCATACCCGAAGTCGTAGTCGATGCGCTCGGTCACGAGGATCGAGCCGGAGGGCGCGATCTCGATCGCGACGTCGTAGGAGAGGATGCGCTCGCCCTGTGCTGCCGCGGGAGCGGCGAACAGGAGCACGGCAACCGCGGCGAGGATGGGCTTCCGCACGAGCCGTAGCCTAATGAGAGCGCCCGGTCGCGTCGAACGGTTAGGCTCGGAAGGATGACCGAAGAGCCGAAGCTGTACGGGGAGCTCGCCTCGTGGTTCCATCTACTTACCGCGCCCGAGGACTACGCGGAGGAGGCCGACCAGTACCGGCGTGTCTTGCTCGACGCCTGCGACCCGCCGCCGCGAACCATGCTCGAGCTCGGTAGCGGCGGAGGCAACAACGCGTCGCACATGAAGCGCCCCTTCGAGCTCACGCTGATCGACCGATCCCCGCACATGCTGGCTATCAGCCTTCGGCTGAATCCCGAGTGCGACCACCTCGAGGGCGACATGCGAACCGTCCGCCTCGGGCGGCAGTTCGACGCGGTCTTCGTGCACGACGCCGTCAGCTACATCACCAGCGAGGAGGACCTCCGGGCGGTCATGGAGACCGCCTTCGCCCACTGCCGTCCCGGGGGCGCGGCGCTCTTCGTTCCGGACTGGGTCCGAGAGACGTTTCGTCCCTCCACCGATCACGGCGGACACGACGGCGACGGCCGAGGCCTGCGGTTCGTCGAGTGGGATTGGGACCCCGATCCGACCGACACGACCTACGTTGCCGACTTCGCCTACCTGCTCCGCAACGCGGACGGGACCGTCCGCGTCGAGCACGACCGGCACCTCATGGGCCTCTTCGCCCGCAGCGACTGGCTCCGCCTCCTCGAGGAGGCCGGCTTCCGTCCGGAGGTCATCCCGGCCGAACACGGCGAAGAGGCGGGCTCGGAGCTGTTCCTAGGGGCTCGCGATTCCTAGCCGCGAGCGGCGGCGCCGGTAGCCTCGCCGTCGGCGCCCTCGAGCGCCTCCTGGAGAACGTCCCACGCGAGCACGGCACACTTGATCCTGATCGGGTACTTCACCACGCCCTTCAAGGCGATCAGGTCGCCGAACTCATTCTCGTCGGGCTCGATCTCGCCAGCCATCATCCCTCGGAACTCCGCCGCCATCGCGTTCGCTTCGTCCAGCGCCCTGCCCTCGACGGCCTCGGTCATCATCGACGCGGAAGACTGAGAGATCGAGCAACCAGAACCGGTGATGACGACCGCCGCGATCTTCCCGTCCTCCTGGTGGACGAACACGCTGATCTCGTCGCCGCAGAGGGGGTTGTTCTTCGAGCACGTGAGCTCGGCCTCGGGCATCTCGCGCTTGTTCCGAGGGCTCTTGTAGTGATCGAGGATGACTTCCTTGTAGATGTCGTCGAGGGCCACCGCGTCCTCCTAGAACGCGAAGAGGTCCTCGGCTTTGGCGAGCGCCTCCACCAGCCGGTCGACCTCCTCCTTCGTGTTGTAGACGTACAGGGACGCCCGCGCCGTCGCCGGCACGCCGTAGCGCCGCATGACCAGCTGCGCGCAGTGGTGACCCGCGCGGATGGCCACCCCCTCTTCGTTGAGGATCGTCGCGAGGTCGTGCGGGTGTATCTCCTTGTACCAGAACGAGATCTCCCCGCCCCGTACGGACACGTCCTTGGGCCCGATGATCCGTGCGCCCGCCTCGATCAACAGGTCGAGCGCGTAGGCCGTGAGCTCCTCCTCGTAGGCCCGGACGTTCTCCATCCCGAGCGCCTGCAGGTAGTCGACCGCCGCCGCGAGGCCGACCTCCTGGGCGATGTTCATCGTGCCGGCCTCGAACTTGTAGGGGATGTCCTTCCACGTCGCGCGGTCGCGGTGGACCTCCAGGATCATCTCTCCCCCGCCGAGGAACGGGTCCATCTGCTCGAGCACCTCGCGCTTACCGTACAGCCCGCCCGAGGCCGTGGGGCCCAGCATCTTGTGGCCGGAGAACGCGAGGAACTCGGCGTCGAGGACGGCGACGTTGACCGGGTGGTGCGGCACCAGCTGCGCGCCGTCGACGCAGACGACCGCACCGACCGCGTGCGCCGCGTCGACCAGCTGCCGGAGCGGCGTGATCGTGCCGAGCGCGTTCGACATGCCCGTGACCGACAGGATCTTCGTGCGCTCCGTGAGGAGCGAACCGAGGTCGGAGAGGTCGAGCAGCCCGTCGTCGGTTAGGCCGATGTAGCGCAGGGTCGCCCCGGTCGCGCGGGCGCACAGCTGCCACGGCACGATGTTGGAGTGGTGCTCCATGTCGGTGATCAGGATCTCGTCGCCCTCGCGCAGGAACCGCCGCCCCCAGCCGTGTGCGACCAGGTTGATCGACTCGGTCGTTCCGCGCGTGTAGACGACCGTCTCGGGCTCGGGCGCCCCGACGAAAGACGCGAGCGTAGCCCGCGCACGCTCGTACAGGTCGGTCGCCTCCTCCGAGAGCGTGTAGATCCCGCGATGGACGTTCGCGTTGTGCCGCTCGTAGAAGTCGCGCTCGGCCTCGATCACCCGCCGCGGCTTCTGCGAGGTCGCGGCGCTGTCCAGGTAGACCATCGGCCGGCCGTCGACGGCACGGGCGAGTATCGGGAAGTCCTCCCGTATCCGGGCGACGTCGAGGGCGCTCGGCGCCCGCTCCTCCGTCACCGACATGGCTCTCCCCTCCTCACTCCGCGGCCGGGACCGTTTCCTCGATCCCGAGCTCGGCCCGGATGCCTTCGTAGCCCTTCTCCTCGAGCTCGTGTGCGAGCTCGGGCCCGCCCGACCTCACGATACGCCCGGCCATCATGACGTGGACGTGATCGGGCGTGATGTAGTTCAGGATCCGCTGGTAGTGGGTGATAAGCAGGATCCCGAGGTGCGGCCCGATCAGCTGCTGCACGCCGGTCGCCACCGCCTTCAGCGAGTCGATGTCCAGCCCGGAGTCGGTCTCGTCCAGGATTGCGATCTCGGGCTCGAGGACCGCCAGCTGCAGCACCTCGTTCTTCTTCTTCTCCCCGCCGGAGAAACCCTGGTTCACGTACCGGTTCACCATCGCGTCCTCGACTCCGAGCGCGTCCATCTTCTCCTTCATGTGCTTGCGGAACACCAGCGCGGATACCTTGGATCCCTTCACGGACTGGTAGGCCGTCCGTAGGAAGTTCACGACGGACACGCCGGGGATCTCGGTCGGGTACTGGAACGCGAGGAACAGGCCACGCTGCGCGCGCTGGTCCGGAGTGAGCCGCAGGACGCTCTCCCCCTTGAAGAGGACGTCGCCGCCGGTCGCCACGTACCCGGGGCGTCCCATGACGACGTTGGCGAGGGTCGACTTGCCCGAGCCGTTGGGCCCCATCACCGCGTGCACCTCGCCCTGGCGCACCGTTAGGTTGATGCCCTTCAGGATCTCCTTGCCCTCGACCGCGGCCTTGAGGCCCCGGATCTCGAGCGTCGCCCGCCCGTTCTGCTCGCTCATTCAGCTCACCTCGATGTAGACGTCATCGTTGTCGGTCTTCACTTCGTAGCTCGGCACGGGGAGCGTGGCCGGAAGCGTCCTCGCCTTACCGGTGTCCAGGTCGAACGTGGAGCCGTGTCGCGGGCACTCGATCGTGCGGTCGTCCAGGTCCACCTCGCCCTCGTGCAGGTATGCCTGCGCGTGGGAGCACACGTCGCCGATGGCGCGGAAGCCATCCTCGCCCAGGTTCACCACGCACACCTCGCGACCCTCGACCGCGAACCGCCGCGCCTCGCCCTCCGCGACATCCGTTGCGGCGCAGATCCTCACGAGACCCATCGTCACGCCTCCGCCAGCTCCGCCTCGATCGCCGCCTCGAGACCGGTACGGATCTCGGGGAGCTCCACTCTGTCGAGCACCTCCTGGAAGAAGCCGAACACGATGAGTCGCTCGGCCTCCTTCTCGGGGATGCCCCGTGTCTCCAGGTAGAACAGCTCGTCCTCGGAGACCGGCCCGACGCTGGCCGCGTGGCCGCAGCGCGTCGGGTCGTGGGTCTGGATCTCGAGGTTCGGGACCGAGTGTGCCTTCGCGTGCTCGGAGAGCAAGATGTTGCGGTTGGTCTGATACGCGTCGCAGTTGTGGGCGCCGGCCTCGATGATCACGGTACCTATGTAGATCGCGTTCGAGGCGTCCTTGAGAGCCCCCTTGTACAGGAGGTCGCTCGAGGTACGGTTCCCGACGTGATCCTGGATCGAGCGGTGGTCGATGTGCTGTTCGCCGTCGCCGAAGTAGAGCCCGAGCATCTCCGACGAGCCTCCGTCCTCCGCGAGCACGCTCTCGACCTCGGCTCGCGCCAGGCTCGCGCCGAACGAGACGCCGAGCGAGCGGACCTGGGCTTGCCGGCCGACGTTTGCCCGCTGGACTGAGAGGTGCGTCACACCACGGCCGTACTCCTGGAGCGCCACGTAGCGGACCCGCGCGCCGGCTCCGGCGTGGATCTCGACGACCGCGTCGGACAGGGCGCGCTCCAGGTCCGGCGACGCGTAGCGGTCGATGAACGTCACCTCCGACCCCCGGTCGGCGACGATCAGTGTGTGCGGGAAGGCCGCCGCGCCGTCGGCATCGAGCCACGTGAGCGTCTGTAGAGGGAGCGCGACCGACACGTCGGCCGGCACGTATACGAAGGTGCCTCCGGTGCGGAAGGCCGCATGGAGCGCGGTGAGCTTCGTACGCTCGGGCGGCACGAGGGAGTGCAAGTGGGGCTCGACGAGGTCAGGACGCTCCATCGCCGCCTCGTCCAGGTCGCCGAACCAGACCCCCTTGTCGGCGAGGCCCGCGACGAGCTGGGTGGATATGACCTCCGAGTTGCGCTGGATCTGTAGTCCGGCTCGCTCACCCTTGCCGGCCGCTGCGAGGAGCCCGTGACGGTTGACCGCCTCGGGACCTCCCCCCTCCGCGAACGGACGAAGGTCGAGGTCGAGGTCGGAGAGGTCCGTGTAGCGCCACTCCTCGGTCTCCTGCGACGGGACCGGGAGCGCCAGGAACTCCTCGAAGGCCTGCTTGCGGATGGCCTGGACGAAGGGAGCTGTCGCCGGCAGCGCCGCGAGCGCCTCCTCGTTGAACGTGGTCTTCAAGCCGCCCATCCGTGAAATCCTACCAATCGAGTCGGATTCTCCCTATGCCGGTTCAGCGGGGCGTCCGGACACGGAGACGGGGGATCCGGTCGAAGTCCCGTCGGTTGCGGGTGAGCAGCGTGGCGCCCCGGGACAAGGCACTGGCCGCAACGAGCGCGTCCGCGAGAGGCACCCCGGTCACATGGCGTACCGCCCCGGCCGACTCCGCGACCTCGCGGTCGATCGGCACCTCGACGAACGGCTCGAGGAGCGTCCGGACGGCGTGTTCGTCGACCGTCCGCCCGGCGAACAGCTCAGCGCGCGTGACGACCGAGTAGAGGACCCGGTCGCGCCCAGGCGAGAATCGTGCGTGCCCGCGGAGGTGGTCGACCAGGACGTCCGTGTCGACAAAGACGTCAGCCAACGCCCCGGTCCCACTCGCTCCGGTCCGGGACCTGGAGGTCTGGGCACGCGCCGAACGTCGCAGCGAGCGCCTCCTTGGGGTCGACCCAGCGCTGCTCCTCGAGGTACCGGTCCACGGCCTCGCGGATCAGCTCGGCCAGCGTCTTCTCCTCACGCTTCGCGAGCGCGTCGAGCATGGCCCGCTGCTCCTTCGTGAGGTAGATCTGCGTCCGGGTAGAAGCCATATACAGCGGAGTATACAGTACGCGTCGCCGCGGCCCTACCTGCCTCCCCAGCGCTAGACGATGTAGCGCGCTCGCTCACTCTCGTCCTCGATCGCGCGCGTGCGGTTGTTCAGGCGCACGTAGAACAGGCGCCTCTTGCCGAACCGGCCCTGCTCGTCGGCGACCGTCACCTCGGCCTCCACGGGATGCCCCGACGGCTCACGTGGACCCGGCAGACGTCGTGGCCGTCCACGTGGTGGATCGTCGTCGTCACGTTCGCGGCCGCGGCCAGCCCGACCGCGTTCTCGACCAGCCCGACGCCCGTATCGAGGAGGACTTCGCCGAGCTCCAGCGGGCCGTGGAGCAGCTCGAGGTCGAGCGGCTGCAGCGCCTCGCGGAGATCGAGCGGCGGAGGTTGTTCGAGAGAGACGGGCACCTGTCGGCGGCGTCCTGGCTCGCCACCACGTTCAAGGTGGCGTGGGGAAGCGCGCGCGAGCACGTGCGCGTGGCCCGGGCGCTGGAGGAGATGCCACAGACCCGCCGGGCGCTGGAGGAGGGCGATCTCTCGATGTCGGCGGTACGTGTGCTCGTGTCGGCCCGGGACGCCGACCCGAAGCCGTTCCACCGGTGCGAGACCGAGCTCGTCGAGGCCGCGCGGATCCATTCGATGCAGAACCTCCAACGTGTCGCGGCGTACTGGCGCCAAGCGGTGGAGCGCGAACGCGCGACGGAGGGAGAAGAGAAGCTCAGGGAGCGGCGACGCCTGCACGCGTCGGTCTCGTTCCTGGGGATGGTGCGGGTCGACGGCGACCTCGATCCCGAGACGGGAGAGACCTTGCTCACGGCGCTCCGGGCCGTGCTCGACGGCGAGGCGCGGTCGCGTGGGGCCGACGACGATCGAACGCCGGCGCAACGGCGAGCCGACGCTCTGGGCGAGATCTGCAGGCAGTGGCTGGACTCTGCCGAGCGGCCCAACGTGGCCGGGGAGCGACCGCACGTCACCGTCACGGTGGACGCCGACGCGCTCCGGGGCGCCCCCGCGGCCACGAGCGAGCTCGACCACACCGGTCCGGTCGACACAGAGACGGCACGACGCCTCGCCTGCGATGCGTCGATCACGCGGGTCGTGATGGCCGGCGCGTCCGAGCCGCTCGACGTCGGACGGCGGACCCCGGTGGTGTCACCGGCGATCCGGCGGGTGGTCGTCATCCGCGACCGACATTGCCGGTTCCCGGGCTGCGACCGGCCCCACACGTGGTGCGACGCCCACCACGTCGTGCACTGGGCCGACGGCGGGCCGACCGCGCCGGCCAACCTGCTGCTGCTGTGCCGGCGCCACCACCGGATGGTTCATGGACGTGGTGGCTTCCGGCTGGAGCTGTCGGAGGGTCGACCGGTATTCAGAAGGCCGGACGGGTCGCTCCTGAAGGATCGGGCACCGCCGTAGCGGCTAGCCGATCGCGCCTTCCATCTGGAGCTCGACCAGGCGGTTCAGCTCGACCGCGTACTCCATCGGGAGCTCGCGGGTGATCGGCTCGATGAAACCGTTCACGATCATGGCCGACGCCTCGGCCTCGGTTAGCCCACGGCTCATCAGGTAGAAGAGCTGGTCCTCGCCGATCCGGGCGACCGACGCCTCGTGGCCGAGCTGTGCGGTCTCCTCCTCCACCTCGACGTACGGATAGGTGTCGGAGCGCGAGTGCTCGTCGAGGATCAGCGCGTCGCAGCGCACCATCGACTTCGCGTGGTGCGCGCCGGGCTCGACCCTGACGAGGCCGCGGTACCCGGTCCGCCCGCCGTCCTTGGACACCGACTTGCTGGTGATGATCGACGATGTGTGGGGGGCGGCGTGGATCGCCTTGCCTCCCGCGTCGGTGTGCATCCCCTTGCCGGCGAACGCCACAGACAGCACCTCGCCGCGGGCGCCCTTGCCGAGCAGGTAGATCGACGGGTACTTCATCGTGATCTTCGAGCCGATGTTGCCGTCGATCCATTCCATCACAGCGTCCTCGTAGGCCGCGGCGCGCTTCGTCACGAGGTTGTAGACGTTCGTGGACCAGTTCTGGATCGTGGTGTAACGGACCCGCGCGCCCTTCTTCACGATGATCTCCACGACGGCGGAGTGGAGCGAGTCCTTCGTGTAGATCGGCGCCGAACAGCCCTCCACGTAGTGCACGTACGAGCCCTCGTCGGCGATGATCAGCGTCCGCTCGAACTGGCCCATGCTCTCCGCGTTGATCCGGAAGTACGCCTGGAGCGGGATGTCCACGTGCACGCCCGGGGGCACGTAGATGAAGGACCCGCCGGACCAGACGGCGGAGTTCAGCGCCGCGAACTTGTTGTCGTTCGGCGGGATAAGGGTCCCGAAGTACTCCTTGACTATGTCGGGGTGCTCCCGAAGGCCCGAGTCCATGTCGCTGAAGAGCACGCCCATCGACTCGAGCTCGTCGCGGATCTTGTGGTAGACGACCTCGCTCTCGTACTGGGCGCTGACACCGCCGAGGTACCGCTTCTCGGCCTCGGGGATGCCGAGCTTGTCCCACGTTCCCTTGATGTCCTCGGGCAGGTCCTCCCAGCTCTCGGCCTGCTTCTCGGTCGAGCGGATGAAGTAGAAGATGTCCTGGAAATCGATGCCGGACAGGTCGGCGCCCCACCACGGCATCGGGCGAGCATCGAAGTGCTTGAGGGCCTTCAGGCGGAACTTGCGCATCCAGTCGGGCTCGCCCTTCAGGCCGGAGATCTCCTCCACGACCTCGGCCGACAGCCCCTTCTTCGGCGTGAAGACGGAATGGTCCGGGTCCTTCCAGTCAAACCGGTAGCCCTTGGAAAGCTCTCTGAGGTGCTCCTCCTGGCTGATCGCCACCTTGGCTTCCCCCTTCCCGACACAGCCAGGATACCCGCGCAGGGGCCCGAAAGTCTATCCAGGTGGTCGGAATATGGCGCCTGCCGCGGGCAGGCCAGGGTCACGCCCGGCCCGCCCGGGAGGGTGTCGGCTAGCCCTTCTCCACCGGCACGCCGACCAGCGAGCCGTACTCGGTCCAGGACCCGTCGTAGTTCTTGACCGTGCCGAACCCCAGCAGCTCGTGAAGCGCGAACCACGTGTGCGAGGAGCGCTCGCCGATGCGGCAGTAGGCGATGACCTCCCTGTCCGACGTCAGGCCCTGAGCCTCGTAGAGCCTCCGGAGCTCGTCGGCCGAGCGGAAGGTTCCGTCCTCGTTCGCAGCTTGGACCCACGGGATGTTGGCTGCACCGGGAATGTGTCCTGGCACCTGTGCCTGCTCCTGCGGCAGGTGGTCGGGAGCGAGCTTCTCGCCCCGATACTCCTCGGGGGAGCGGACGTCGACGAAGCGAGCGCGGTCGAGCTTCGACAGCACCTCCTCCCTGAGAGCACGGATCTCGGGTCGCTCGGAGCCGCTGACCGCTATCCCGGTCGGCGTGTTGGTCCGGACCTCCTGCGTGAGCTCTCGCGACTCGAGCTCCCACTTCTTCCGCCCGCCGTTCAGGAGCTTCACGTTGTCGAACCCGCGGAGCTTCAGGATCCAGTACGCGTAGGCGGCGAACCAGTTGTTGTTCCCGCCGTAGAGCACGACCGTCGCGTCGGCGGAGACGCCCGCTCTCGACAGCAGCTCCGAGAGCCCGGCCCGGTCGACGTAGTCGCGCCCGACCGAGGCGTGCAGATCGGTCGTCCAGTTCCAGCCGACCGCCCCCCTGATGTGGCCCTTGTCATAGGCCTCCGTGTCCTCGTCCACCTCGATCACCCGGACACCCAGGTCGTCGAGATGCGCTTCCAGCCAGTCGCTCTCGACCAGCGCCTCGGGATTGGCGTATCCGCTCATCCCAGCCCTCCCTTCTGGGTTGCCATTCTCCGCCTGCCGGAAAAGCAAAGGGCCGCCCGCGCGGCCCTCACGTTCGAACCCGAACCCGCTGCTACGGCCGCGCTGCCCCCCTCTGCGCCCGCGGGCGGGCGCCAGGACCCGTACAGCACAACCGATCGGGGATCATCGCTCCGACGAGCCCGCGGCAACGAGTGCAGATCAATCCCTATCTCCCGGATCGGATTCAAGCAAGCTAGCCCCTTTGCAGGTGCGGTGTCAAGGAGACCACCAACTCTAGAAGTAGCCGAGTGCCGCCTTGGCCTCGTCCGACATCATCTCCGGGCTCCAGGGCGGCCGGAGCACCATCTCGGCGTGGACCTGCTCCACGCCCTGGACGAGGAGCAGGTACTGCTGCATCTGCTGCTCGATCAGCGGGCCGATCGGGCAGCCCATGGTCGTAAGGGTGTAGGTGATGTCCACCTCGCCGCCGCGGACCTCCACGTCGTAGACGAGCCCGAGATCCACGATGTTGATGCCGAGCTCGGGGTCGTAGACGTTGCGGAGGGCCTCCAGCACCTGCTCCCGGTTCGGGCCGCCGTTGCTCTCCGCGACGTCGGTCGTTCTCCCCTCAGCTGTCCCTCCGTCGGCGGGTCCCCTAGACGCCCCATCCAAACCAGCTTCGCGCTCGTCCATCATGGATTCCTTCCCGGAGCGGCTCTATCCTGTAGCCCGGCCCCCGGGAACAAGGATACGCCGAGGATGAGCATCCGCACGCTGATCGTCGATGACCACCCCGTCACCCGCGACGGGCTTCGGAGCGCGCTCGAGCTGAACGACGAGGTCACCATCGTCGGCGAAGCGGCGAGCGGCGAGGAGGCCGTTGAGCGGGTGGCCGAAACCCAACCCGACATCGTGTTCATGGACGTGCGGATGCCCGGGATGGGAGGGATCGAGGCGACCCGGAAGATCCGCGAGGCCACCCCGAGCACGCGCGTCATCCTGTTCACGGTGGACGAGTCGCGCTCCTCGATCTCCGACGCCATCCAAGCTGGTGTCTCCGGGTACCTCCTCAAGGACTCATCGGCCGACGAGCTCGTGGACGCCGCCCGCAAGGCGATGGAAGGCAAGGCGGTCATCCACCCACAGCTCACGAGGGCCTTCATCGAGGAGGTGCAGCTCACCGACGACCGGCCGGACGCCAAGCCACTGTCAAGGCGCGAGAAGGAGATCCTTCAGAAGGTCGCCTTCGGGGCGACGACGAGAGAGGTCGCGATGGACCTCGGGATCTCGCCCCACACCGTCAAGACGCACCTCGAGAGGATCTTCGAGAAGCTCGGCGCGAACGACCGCGCCCAGGCCGTAGCCATCGCGATCCGAAGCGGCCTGGTCGAGTAGGCCGTCCGGCCTCCCCCGGCCCCCCTACGTCCTCGGCCACAGGGCTCAACTCCCTCTGCACGGTGTCGATACCTAGGCAGATGCCCATGAAGGTCCTGCTCTGCGACGCGCCGGAGGGGCTCGCCCTCCTTCAATACGCCCTCCTCCGTTCGAGCGGCGAGATCGAGGTCGAGGTCACGGTGGACTCCTTCCGGGCCGTCGAGCTCGCCGTGCAGCTCCAGCCCGATGTCGCGGTCCTCGAGATCGACCTCGCCGGGGTAGGCGGCCGAGAGCTGGTCCAGCGGATCCTCGAGCGCTCGCCACGCACGAAGGTGCTCTGCTGGAGCGGCGTGGTGTCGGCGCACGCGGCCGCCGAGATGCTGACATCGGGCGCGGCCGGCTACCTCCTGAAGGAGGACGGCGCGGACGAGGTCGTGCGCGCGCTCCACACCGTGCTCGCCGGCGGCGTCACGCTCTCTCGCCGAGTGGCGGCGCTTATGGCCGAGAAGTTCTCCGAGTCCCTGCGGCGTGATCGCCAGCTCGAGGAGTCGCTCGCCGAGGTCAACGATCGTCTGGACGAGGTGAACTCGGCCAAGGCCGAGTTCCTGGCCAACGTGTCCCACGAGCTCCGCACGCCTGTCACCGTCGCCAAGGGCATCGCGTACGTGCTCAAGAACCGCGAGCTCCCCGACACCGAGCGACGCGAGTTCGTGGGACAGCTGGAAAGCTCCCTCGAGAAGCTGATGAGGATCGTGGACGGGATGCTCCAGATAGCGGAGCTCGACCGCGGTGCCGTGTCGCTCCATCTCCGGTCGACGGACATCGTCCCGATCGTGCGCCGCGCCGCGGAGGACGTAGCCAACCAGTACCCGAACGTCGAGATCGAGGTCAGGCTCCCCGAGGAGCTCGTCGCGATGGCCGACGCCGGCCGGATCGACGAGGTCACGAAGCAGCTGCTCGACAACGCTTGCCGCTACTCACCGCCGGAGGAGGGCGTCACGATCCGCGGCCGGATGCTCGACGAGGGGATCCTCGTGACCGTGACCGATCGGGGTGAGGGCATCCCGCGCGAGGTGGCGACACGAGCGTTCAACGAGCCGTTCTCGACGGGCGAGGAGACGCTTCGCAAGGAGCGCGCCGGCATCGGCCTTGGTCTCCACCTCGCACGGCGGCTGATCGCCCAGCACGAGGGCATCATCTGGGCGGACCCACTCCCCGGAGGCGGAACACGCGTATCGTTCCTTCTCCCGCGCGAAGGCCACAAGCTCACGCGCCGGCCCGTCATCCCGAACGAGGGGCCGGACCTCACGGGCGCCGGAGAGCCCGACGACGAAGCAGCTACCGCGTAGCCTTACCCGATAGCCGCCACGGCGCCCTCGTAGCCCCCCGCGACCTCCGCCCGCGCCCGCAACCGTTCCCACAGCTCGCTCGCCCGGCCGTCGGTGAAGTCCCGGCTCCCGATCGGCGAAGGCTCCACGAGCACGACCGGCGTCCCCGACTCCGTCGCCTCGAGAGCGAGCTCGAGGTTGGCGAGGTTGCCGGGACCGTAGGGGGCGTCGCAGACGACCACGACGTCCGCGCGCGCGATGAGCGATCGGCACGCAGAGACGCTCTCCTCGTCCACGTCGGAGAAGGGCGGCACGGTGATCCGTTCCAGGTTGAGGCGTGCGGCCACGTCGTCGTCGGTGTCGGTCGCGTGCAGGACGCCGGCCGTCACCTCGAAGCCGCGCTCCACCAGCATCCGCATGAGCCCCGCGCCCCGGCCCGCACCGCCGATCACATGCGCGTGGCGCCCGAGCGGAGCGGCGGCGGCCCTGGGCGGCTCGACGTCCACCGTCGGTCGCCCTCTCGGCCCCGGGCGAACGTCCGCCTCCACGCCGTACACGTCCAGAAGCATGACGTGGGTGAGCACCTCCTCGGGACGCCCGAGCAAGACGAGGCGGCCGCCGTCCAGAACGGCGACCCGGTCGCAGGCCGACGCGGCGAGGTTCAGGTCGTGGAAGACGGCGAGGACCGCGCGTCCGTCTCGCTCAGCCAGCACGCGGACGAGAGAGAGGAGGTCGAGCACGTGACGGAGGTCGAGGTGGGTCGTCGGCTCGTCGAGCAACAGGACCGGAGCGTCCTGAGCGAGCGCCTGGGCGAGCACGACGCGCTGTCGCTCGCCGCCCGAGAGCTCCTCCAGCGGGCGGTCGGCCAGGTGCTGAACCCCCACCGCCGCCATCGCGCGGCGCGCCACCGCCCAATCCTCCGGGTCGCTGGAACCCCATCGGGACAGGTGCGGACTCCTGCCCATGAGGGTGACCTCGAGGGCCGTGAACGAGAACGCGGGCGCGACGTCCTGCGGGACGACGGCCACGAGCCGGGCCGCCTGGCTCCCCGACAGGCGGTAGGGATCGTGCCCTGCGACCAGAACCTCGCCTGCTGAGGGTCGAAGGGTTCGGGAGGCCACGCGGACGAGCGTCGTCTTGCCCGATCCGTTCGGCCCGACCAACCCCACGACCTCGCCGGCGCCCACGGAGAGCGTGACGTCCGACAGCACCGACCGCACCCCGTACCCTGCGGTCACTCCGCGGAGCTCGAGGAGGGCTTCAGGCGACACCCGCGGCCCTCCGCCGCTCCCGACGGAGCAGCCACAGGAAGAAGGGACCGCCGAGCAGCGCTGTGACGACGCCGACCGGTAGCTCCTCAGGCGCGATCGCCGTACGGGCAACGAGGTCGGCCAGGATGAGGAACGTCGGACCGGCTAGGGCCACCGCCGGCAGTAGACGCCGGTGGTCGGCGCCGACGATCAACCGGAGCACGTGCGGCGTCATGAGGCCGACGAAGCCGATCACGCCCGCGACCGAGACGGCACAGGCTGCGAGGAGCGCGCCGAGGGCGGTCGAGCGGCGCTTGAAACGGTCGAGGTCCACGCCTAGTTGCGCTGCGCGCTCCTCGCCGAGCGCTACGAGGTTCAGATCGCCAGCCACGAGCCAGGCGCCTACCACAGCGATGAGGATCGGAGGCGCGACGATCGCTATCGAGCGCCAACCGCGCGCGCCGAGACCTCCTAGGAGCCAGAAGTAGATGCTCCGGATCTGCTCGCCGGAGAGCGACATGACGATCGAGATCGCTGCAGAAACCACCGCGGCGACCGCGACGCCGGCAAGGAGCAGCGTGGCGACGTGCACCGAGGGACCCACGCGCGCCAGGCGGTAGACGAGGAGGGCGGTGAGCAGCGCGCCGGCGAAGGCCGCGACGGTGATGGCCGTTCCGCCGAGGATCCCGGCGCCGCCGAGGACGATCACGGCGATCGCGCCGAGGGCGGCCCCCGAGGACACCCCCACTATCGCGGGATCGGCGAGGGGGTTCCGGAAGAGGCCCTGGAACACCGCGCCGGAGGTTGCGAGCGCCGCGCCCACGAAAGCGGCGAGCAGCACCCGCGGGAGGCGCAACGCGAAGAGGATGACCTCGGTCGAAGGGGGGACCCCCGGGCGGTCCAGGAGCCCCAGCTTCCACCCGACGAGACGCAGGCTCTCGGCCGGAGAGACGGACACCGCGCCGACCCCCAACGCTACGATCACCGACCCGGCGAGCGCGAGGGCGAGGAGCACGAGGGCGCGCCTCTGCCGGCGGGCCCCGAGCCGCATCAGCCGGCCGCCGGATGCATTAGCTCGGCGAGCTGCTCGAGCCCCTCGACGATGCGGGGGCCCGGGCGCGTCACCAGGTCGCCGTCGACGACCTCGACGCGTCCCTCGGCGACCGCCGGTACCACGTCGAATCCCGGCCGCGCCGCGACGTCCTCCGGCGTCACGCCGGTATCGTCGGTAACCAGGTAGACCTGCGGGCCGTCGGCCACGAGCTGCTCGACCGACCACTCGGGGTAGTCCGTGTCGGCGCCGGCGGACACGGGCTCGCATCCGGACCGTTCCAGGAGGTCGAAAAGGAACGTGTTCGGCCCCACGGTGAGGAGCGGCGGGAAGCCCACCTCGAAGAAGCAGGTCACGGGCGCTCCGCCGGCCATCGAGGCCGAGACCGAGTCGGCCTGCGCCCGCAGCTCCGCGACGAGAGCCTTCGCCTCCTCCGAGGCTCCGGTCAGCTCGCCGACCACCTCGATGTCGTCGAGGAGATCCTCGAAGTCTGTCGCGTTCAGCGTGAATACCGGCACGCCGAGCCCGCGGAGCTGCTCCTTCCACTGGTCACCGCCCGACACCGCGAGGAACAGGTCGGGCTCCAGCTCCACGACCTTCTCGACGTTCGGATCGACGCCGAAGTCGCCGGCGCCGCCGACGTGCTCGATCTCGGCGGCGTCCGGCGGGTAGTCGTCGTAGTCGCCCGACACCCCAACGAGGCGCTCGCCGAGCCCGAGCGCGAAGACGATCTCGGTCATCGACGGGGCGAACGTCACGACGCGCTCGGGCTCGGCCGGGATCGTCGCCTCTACGCCGTCGTCGTCCGTGAGCGTCACCGGAAACGTCGCTTGCGGCGACTGCGGTTCATCGGGGGCAGCGATGCCAGGATCCTGCTGCTTCGCGCATGCCCCCGCGAGAAGCATGAGGAGGACGGCCCCGGCGAGGGGACGGAACGGTCTCATGAGCGCCTCCTTTCGTGCGAAGGACGACCGTCTCTGTGCCCCTCGAGGCAGGTCTCCTGACTCCCGGATCGTCGCTACCCCGACCCTTCCCGGGTTCCCCCAGTGGCTCCGTCGGGTTCGCTCCCCGGTCACAGTGGCGCGACCGTGCCGGATTCTCACCGGCTTCCCTCTTCGCGGCGACGGATCTCCCGCGCCGCTCCGACCCCGCCCGGTACGCCTTCCGGGCCTGGGCCGCCTCGAGGTGGGTAGTTCGGCGCGAATCCTAGCAGGCGCCGGCTCAGGTTCGCCAGGACGGCGCTGCGGGTCTATGCTCGCCGGCGGAGACGGCGTGCACCGGGTTGTCGCTGGGATCGTGATGTGCCTGGCCGTGGCGAACTGCCGCGACGTCGCCTCCCCTTCCGCCGTCGCCGCTCCCCAAGGTGGATCGCTCCATATCCAGCGATCCCCGTCGCCGTTCACCGAGGTCACGGCGGGCTCGGTGCGGGCACTGATCCCCGACAGCTGGGTCGCCGTCCCGCTCGAAGAGGACTCTCGCCAGGGGTTCTTCGCCTCGCCGAGGCCGCGCGCCTGGTCGAGGCCGGACGCTTCGGCGGAGGGCATGACCGCCCTCTGGGTGGACGCGGCGGCGGTTGGAGTGCCCTCCGACTACTACTACCTCGCCGCGAACGGTCCGGCTCTCGGCGGGCTGACTTCCTCCTCTCGCTGCAGGTCGCTCCACGAGCGAGTGATCGTCGATCACCGACCGGGGTTCCTGTCCGGCCGGAGAAGCTCACCCGGCGATTTCGTGGCTCGCGGCAGCGGCATCTGTCGCCTGCACGGGACCTGGATGCGGTGGGAGTACTTCGTCGCGGCTCCCGGATACGGCCCCGTGAGGAGGGTGGGCATCCCCTCGTCGGGCCTCTACGTAATCGTCGCCCTGCTGGACCTGCGCCGCGAGCCACGCGGCGTTCTGAACCGCCTGATCGGCGCGGCCCGGTTCGCCGACGCCGGCGTCACCGACTTCGTCGCCGCGGCGCGCTCCTAGCGGGGATCGCGGTCCACGAACGGCGGGCGAACCACGGTCGCGCGACCCCTGCGTCCGCGCACGTCGACCTCGACCTCGTCTCCGGGTTTTGCCACGTCCCCCGGCTCTAGATAGGCGAGCGCGATCCCGCGTTCCAGGATCGGCGAGAACGTCCCGCTCGTGACCTCTCCGATCTGCACCTCACCGTCGAACACGGGATAGTGAGCGCGCGGGATGTGCCGACGCTCCTGCATACGCAGACCCCACAGGCGGCTCGGGAGGCCCTCCTCCCGCTGGCGGAGCAGCGCGCCTCGGCCGCGGAAATCCCCCTTGTCGAAGTCCACCGTCCAAGCGAGCCGGGCCTCCAGGGCGGACCTCTTCTCGGACAGGTCCTGTCCGTACAGCGGGTATCCCATCTCGAGCCGAAGGACGTCCCTGGCAGCGAGACCGCACGGGAGGATCCCATGGGGTTCCCCTGCCTGCAGGAGCGCGTGCCACAGGTCGGCCGCGATGTCCTGGTAGGTGAACAGCTCGAATCCCATCTCGCCGGTGTATCCGGAGCGGGTGAGGATCACCGGTCGGCGGCGGTACTCGGTCTCCGCACACTGCATGAAAGAGAGGTCGGTCGCCACGTCGAACAGCTGCTTCGTCACCTCGACCGATCGCGGTCCCTGCACGGCGAGGAAGCACCAGTCCTGGTGGTACATGAGGTGAATGGGCGCCGGCGACTTCTCTTCCTCGAGCATGCGTAGCACGCGAACGGCATTGGCCGCGTTCGGAACGACGAAGTAGCGCTCCTCGCCGAGCCGGTAGACGATCAGGTCCTCGACCACGCCGCCGCGGTCGTTCAACACGAGGTTGTACAGCGCGCGGCCCGAGCCGGCCTTCGAAAGGTCTCCCGTCACCAGTCTCTGCAGCATCCCGAGCGCGCCGGGGCCCGTGACGTCCACCTTGCCCAGGTGAGTGAGGTCGAACAGCCCGACACGCTCCCGCACCGCCCGGTGCTCCGCGAGCACGCCCTCGTACTCGATCGGCATCAGCCAGCCGGCGAAGGCTCCCATCTTCGCCTGAGCGGCCCGATGCTCGGCGTCGATCGGGGTGCGCTTGAGGTCGTCGTCGCCCACGTCGTGCCCAATCCTACCGACGGCTCGCCGCCCAACGCGCAGACCGGGGGTACCATTACGCATCGGATGGAGGGCGACTACGACGTAGTGGTGGTCGGCGCGGGGACCGGTGGCTACTCCGCTGCGCTAAGGGCCTCCCAGCTCGGCAAGCGAGTCGCCCTCGTGGAGAGGGACGAACGCCTCGGCGGCACGTGCCTGCTCCGCGGCTGCATCCCGACGAAGGCTCTGCTTCGCTCGGCAGAGGTCATGGACACGGTCGAGCGCGCGTCCGAATGGGGGGTCAAGGCATCGGCGGAACCCGACTGGGACGCGATCAAGGAGTTCGAGCGCCGGGTCGTCGACAAGCTCGTCGCGGGGCTATCGGGGCTGGTCAAGACACGAGGCATCGACGTGATCGGCGGAACCGCCGAGCTCCTTCCGGGGCCTCGCGTCGAGGTCGACGGACGAGCGCTCGCGGCAACAGACGTGGTTATCGCCACGGGCTCGCGACCGAGGTTGCTCCCCGACATTGCGCTCACCGAACGCATCGTGACGAGCGACCAGGCGCTCTGGATGCCGTTCCTCCCGAGGTCGGCGGTCGTGATCGGGGCCGGAGCCGTGGGCCTCGAGTTCGCGTCGTTCTACCGCTCGATGGGCGCCGAGGTCACCGTTCTCGAGATGCTGCCCCGCCTCGCCCCGCTGGAGGACGAGGACGTATCGAAGGAGCTCGCCAGGGCCTTCCGCAAGCGAGGGATCCAGGCATTCCCGGGAACAACCGTGCAGGCGATCGACGATCTCGGCGACCGGGTCGAGGTCGCCTACGAGGCCGGGGTGGCGGCCAGCGTGTCGGCGGACGTGTGCCTCGTCGCCGTCGGACGCGGCCCGGTGACAGATGGCCTGGCTCTGGACGAGGCCGGCGTCGAGCTCGACCGCGGCTTCGTGAAGGTCGACGGCCAGCTCCAGACGAGCGCGCCGCACGTGTGGGCCGTTGGAGACGTCGCCGCGACGCCGCTCCAGCTCGCGCACGTGGCCTTCGCCGAGGGGATCGCGGTGGCGGAGAGGATCGCGGGCTTGCCGGTGCCCGATATCGACTACTCTGGCGTCCCGCGCGTCACCTACTCCAACCCCGAGGTCGCCTCCGTCGGCCTCACCGAGGCGCAGGCGCAGGAGCGGGGCCACGAGGTCACGGTGGAGCGCTACGACCTCCGCGGTCTGGGCAAGGCGAACATCCTGGGCGAGGGCGGGTCGGTGAAGGTGGTCGCCGCCAAGGACGGTCCGGTTCTCGGCGTCCACATGGTCGGCCCGCGCGTCACCGACCTAATCTCCGAGGCGATGCTGATCACGAACTGGGAGGCCGCCCCGGCCGAAGTGGCCGCACTCATCCACCCGCACCCGACGCTCTCGGAGGCGATCGGTGAAGCGCACCTGGCGCTCGCGGGAAAGCCGCTACACACCGCTTGACGGGGGGACGACGTGGCGCGGACGGTCTCCGAGCATGCCGAGCAGCAGGGAGAGGGCCCGGTAGGCGCCGAGCTCTCGCTCGAGCGGCTAAAGGAGCTTCTCTACAAGCTCAAGCTCTGCCGTTACTTCGACGAGCGGATGGAGGCGCTCTACCGCCAGGGGCGGCTGCCCGGCGCGATCTACTCCGGCCGCGGCCAGGAGGGCACGCACTGCGGCGTCGCCTTCGCGCTGCGCCCAGACGACTCTCTCTTCTGCACGCACCGCGACCTATCGGCTCAGCTCACGAAGGGGTTGGAGCTGAACCGCGTGATGGCCCAGTTCTGGGGCCGCATCGACGGCTACACGCGCGGTCGCGACGGGAACAGCCACATCGGCGATTGGAGGGGCGCGCGAACGTTCACGGTCATCTCACACCTGCCGATCGCCTACCCGGTCGCATGCGGAGCGGCGCTCGCGTACATGCGCCGCGGCGAGCCGCGCGTCGCGATGGCGATCTGCGGCGACGGCGCCACCTCGAACGGCCGCTGGCACGAGGCGCTCAACATGTCGGCGATCCACGACCTACCGGTGGTGTGGGTCGTGAACAACAACCAGTGGGCGTATTCGACGCCGAACTGGCTGGAGATCTCGGTGCCGACGATCGCGGAACGTGCCGCCGCCTACGGGATCCCGGGGGTCCGGGTCGACGGGGCGAACGTGCTCGAGGTCTACTCCGCGGCGCGCGAGGCGGTCGAACGAGCGGGGGCCGGCGGGGGTCCCACGCTAATCGAGTCGGTATCCCTCCGCTGGCGCGGTCACGCCGGGCACGACCCCGCCAAGTACGTTCCTAGGGAGATGCTCGACGAGCACGTGACGAACAAGGATCCGGTGAAGCGGTTCGAGGACCTGCTCAGGGATCGGGGCGTCGTCGACCATGTGGAGATCGACGCTCTGAACCAGCGGATCGCGACGGAGTTCGAGGCCGGATACGAGTTCGCGCAGCACTCCCCCTTCCCGGTTCCGGAGGAGGTCACCAAGGGGCTGTTCACCGACGACGGCTACTGGGCCGGCGAGCCGTCGCGGGAGGGAGGGACGGAGGCGTGAGCCAGGTGGTCGAGGCCGGAGCGGCCGGGCACGGCGCCGAGCCGCGCGGCAAGCGGACCGAGAGCGGCGAGGCAACGTACCTGATCGCGATCGCCGAGGCGCTTTGGGAGGAGATGGAGCGCGACGAGCGCGTGTTCCTCCTCGGCGAGGACATCGGCGCCTACGGTGGCGCGTTCAAGGTGACCGAGGGCTTCATCGAGCGGTTCGGCCCGGAACGAGTCATGGACACGCCGATCGCCGAGGAGACGATCGTGGGCACGGCGATGGGCGCGGCCATGGAGGGCTTCCGACCGGTGGCCGAGTTCCAGTACGCCGACTTCATGACGAGCGGGTTCGACGAGATCGTGACCGCGCTCGCCCGCTACCACTACCGGACGGGCGTGCCGCTCCCCGTCGTCCTCAGGGGCCCGTCGGGCGGTGGCGTGCGAGCGAGCTCGTTCCACTCGATCAATCCCGAGCCGTGGTTCGCGCACGCGCCCGGGCTGAAGGTGATCTGCCCGGCCTTCCCCGGTGACGCGAAGGGCCTGCTCAAGTCGGCGATCCGCGACGACAACCCATGCGTTTTCCTCGAGCACAAATGGATCTACCGGCGCGTGAAGGAGCTCTTGCCCGAGGATCCCGACTTCCTCGTGCCGATCGGCGCAGCCGACGTGAAGCGGGAGGGCACCGACGTTTCCATCGTGACCTACGGCGCGATGGTGCACCGCGCGCTCGAGGCCGCCGGAGAGCTGGCGGACCGCGGCGTGTCCGCAGAGGTGGTCGACCTCCGCACGATCCAGCCGCTCGATACGGCGACGGTGCTGCGCTCGGTCGAGAAGACGAGCAGGGCGCTCGTGCTATCCGAGAGCCACCGGTTCCTCGGCGTCGGCGCCGAGGTCGCCGCGATGATCGCGGAGGCGGGGTTCGAGCATCTGGACGCGCCGGTGACGCGTCTCGCGCCGCCCAACGTGCCGGTGCCTTTCTCGCCTACGCTGGAGGACGCGTTCCTGCCGCAGGTAGCGGACATCGTCGGAGCCGTGGACCGGCTCGGCTCCTGGTGACGCCCGGGAGGGTTCGATGACCGACATCGTGATGCCGCAGCTGGGCGAGACGATCGTCGAGGGCACGATCCTCAAGTGGCTGAAGGCCGAAGGCGAGGCGGTCGAGCGCGACGAGCCGCTGTTCGAGATCTCGACCGACAAGGTCGACACCGAGGTGCCGTCGCCGGTCGCCGGCACGCTGACGAGGATCATCGTGGCGGAAGGCGCGACGGTGCCGGTCGGCACGGAGCTCGCGGAGATCGCGGCCGAGAGCGAGACGGCGGCTCGGGCGGACGACGGGGGGGCTCCGGCCGGGGCGGCTGCGGCGTCGTCCGCGCCGTCGGC
>Ga0209751_10000561_pt1 | contig 39809 bp, 43 predicted proteins | sample RifCSP13_1_FD_184019 | JGI IMG/M metagenome (GOLD analysis project Ga0209751, IMG submission 184019) | Soil microbial communities from Rifle, Colorado - Rifle CSP2_sed 13_1 (SPAdes) (version 2) | ecosystem: Environmental > Terrestrial > Deep subsurface > Rock core/Sediment | place: Rifle...
GCGCTCTCCCCTCCCGCAAACGGGGAGAGCGCAGCGAGGGGGGCGGAGCCAAGCGAACGAGGAATACCCTCTTTAATCTACGAAGTGGTCGGCCCGATCTGTGAGACAGGCGACTTCATCGGCCATGCGCGCGAACTGGCAATCGCTCCGCAATCCTTGCTGGCTGTGCTTTCTGCGGGTGCCTATGGGATGAGCATGAGTTCAAATTACAATACTCGCCCGCGTGCCGCCGAGGTGATGGTGGACGGCGGAACCGTGCATCTGGTGCGTGAACGCGAGACGATATCGCAATTGTATGCAGGGGAAAAATTGATTTCGTGAGTGTTGCAATTATCACGAGTACTTCGCGAAATTTGTTGCACGAATTTTTAAACGTGGATACAGTGCCGGTGCCGCAAGCGTTTTAGGCTGAATACAAGGCGTTTGGGTGGTGAGGTGAGTTGTAGTTAATGTTCAAAAACTTTAATGGAGAATGAAAATGGCAACAGCCAAGAAACCAGCAGCCAAGAAACCAGCAGCCAAGAAACCAGCAGCCAAGAAACCAGCAGCCAAGAAAGCCTTAGCTAAAAAGCCGGCAGCCAAGAAACCAGCAGCCAAGAAGGCCGTAGCTAAAAAGCCGGCAGCCAAAAAGGCCGTAGCCAAGAAACCAGCAGCCAAGAAGGCCGTAGCGAAGAAAAAGCCGGCAGCCAAGAAAGCTGCAGCCAAAAAGCCGGCAGCCAAAAAGGCCGTAGCGAAGAAAAAGCCGGCAGCCAAAAAGACCAGCAAGGGTATTTTGGGCGCGTAGCTCTGCCTCGCAAGGGGCGGTCGTCTTCCGCCCTTTTAGTTTTTACGCCAAACCTTCACGACAACCCGTGTTCAGCGCGGGGGTGTTGTGACTTCCTTAAGAAACCTCTGCACAAGTCCTCCGTGAGCCGCGTTGCCGCCATATTTGCGATGATTGCGCGAAGCGAGCTGCGTCGAATAGCCGTAGCGTATTCGCAAGGCGAGCGACAAAGCAAGCGCGCAAATAGGGCGCTACCCCTTGGGGCACTGGCTTTGCGGGCGACTGGCTGCGTTGCTCGGTTTGCGAAGGGAATACCATTCGCTGCTCCTCGCGCCTTGCCATCCATCCCGCAAAGCCAAGTGCGCGGCCACGTGGGACTTGTGCAGAGGTTTCCTAAATCAGGAAGATCGTCGCCAATCCCAGGAAAATAAAGAATCCGCCACTGTCCGTAATGGCGGTGATCATCACGCTGGATCCAATCGCAGGATCACGCCCCAGCTTTTGCATGGCGAGCGGGATAGCCAAGCCGACGGTTGCACCTACCATCAGGTTAAGCAGCATCGCACTGGTCATCACGATACCCAGCGGTATGCTGTGATACAAAAAATAAGCGAATAAACCAGCGACACCACCCCATACCAAACCATTGAAACCGCTGATGGCCAATTCCTTGAGCAACAGCCTGCGGGCAATGTCCTGGGTGATTTGTCCCAGGGCCAGCGAGCGGATGATGATAGTGGTGGTCTGGTTCGCCGAATTGCCCGCAATGCCGGCAACAATGGGCATCAGAGTGGCCAGCGCGACGAATTTCTCAATCGTCCCCTCGAAGTTTCCGATCACGCGTGAGGCAAAAAATGCGGTGCAAAGGTTCAGTGCCAGCCACAACCAGCGGTTCTGCGCGCTTTTCCACACCGAAGCGAAAATGTCTTCTTCCTCGCGCAAACCGGCCTGGTTGAGCAAGTCGTTTTCAGACTCGGTGCGGATGAAGTCCAGCACCACGTTCACCGTCACCCGGCCGACCAGTTTCCCGTCCTCATCCACCACCGGCGCGGATACCAGATCGTAGCGTTCAAAAGCCTGCGCGGCCTGTTCCGCCTTCTCATCCGGGTGCAGTTGTATGGTGTCGGTCAGCATCAGGCTGCCGACGATCACTTCAGGTTCGTTTACAACGATCAGATTGATCGGCAGGACGCCTTTGAAGCGGTCGTCTCTATCCACCACGAAAACCTGATCGGTGTGGTCGGGAAGCTCGTCAAAACGGCGCAGGTAGCGCGATACCACTTCCAGCGTGACATCATCGCGTACCTGAACCATGCTGAAATCCATCAGCGCGCCGACCGAATCTTCCGAATAGGACATCGCCGCGCGCAACTGTTCGCGTTCTTCGATGGACAGCGACTTGAACACGTCGCGCATCACGTGCTGTGGCAAGTCCGGCGCGAGATCGGCGATCTCGTCGGTGTCGAGATGCTCCGCCGCTTCGCGCAACTCCTCGCGGCTCATCGCCGCGATCAGCGATTCGCGGACCGCATCGGAAACTTCGATCAGAATATCGCCATCACGCTCCGATTTGACCAGGTCCCATACCAGCATACGCTGCTCGATGGGCAGGGCTTCCAGTATGTAGGCGATATCCGCAGGGTGCAGGTTGTCCAGCTTGCGCCGCAACTCGGCGATGTGCTGTTTGTGCACCATGGTGTCGAGCAGGGCGTGGCGGTCTTCGCGCGGCAGTTCCTGCCGATGAACGACCTCTTCCAGCAAGGCGTGTTTGTGCAGCAGAGATTCCACCTGCTTGAGGTGATCCTGCACATTTTCGGTGTAGTGATGTTCCTGGTTGGTATCGGTCATGGCGCGCATCTTAGAAGCTGTCTCGATAAATCGCGCGCTATTGTAAAGAAATAGCCGCCCGAATGCTCAGGGAATTTCCATGCCGTCCATGCGATTGAGTATGAAATCGGTCCTGAGCAGCAGGCCGTATGCTTCGCGGTGCGTATCGTAATAGCGCGGATTGGGGACCATCGCGGCGAGCCTGGCGGCCTGCTCTGCCGTAAGCTGTGCCGCGCTTACCTGGAAATAATGGCGCGCGGCCGCCTCCGCGCCAAACACGCCATTACCCCACTCGATGATGTTCAAATAGATCTCGAAGATGCGCCGCTTGTCCATCACCGTTTCCAGCATCACCGTGATCGCAGCCTCTTCCAGCTTGCGCCACGGGGTGCGTTTGGTGGAGAGAAACAGATTCTTGGCGAGCTGCTGGCTTATCGTGGAACCGCCCGCGACGATCCTGCCTTTTTTCAGGTTTTTCTCATAAGCCTTCTGGATGCCTTCCCAGTCGAAGCCTTCATGATCGACGAACCTGGCATCTTCGGCGGCAATCAGCGCGCGCTTGAGGTCGTTGGAAATTTTTTCATATGCGACCCATTTGTGCCGGAGTTCGGCATCCGGGTTCTTGTCCTGCATGATCTCCAAGCGGGTTTCCATAAAGGCGCTGGTGGACGGGTTGAATTTCACCCACCAGCAGATATGCGCGAACAGCCATACCTGGTACAGAACCAACAAGGCGAAGAATATTTTCACGCTGCGCCAAGCCCAGCGCAATATCCAATTCTTGATTTTCCTCATTGTTGCTTGCGAAGTGTAGAAATCCGTAGCCCGGATGCAGCGCAGCGAAATCCGGGGATTGATGGGCGCACCCGGTGTTTCCCCGGATTCCATTGCATTCCATCCGGGCTACGTCCAGTTGTCGAGGGATGAGCGGGTTTAAGGATTGCCATGAACTCTATTTCGCTGTGCGGAGCACGGCGATGACTGGGGCGGTCTCAGGACGCACCCCTCGCCAGATATAGAATGATTCGGCGGCTTGTTCGACCAGCATGCCGAGGCCATCTGAAACCACAGCAGCGCCTTGTTCGCGAGCGAACTTCATGAACGGCGTTTCGCGCCCGTACATCATGTCGTAGGCGAGTGCGCCGGGGGCGAAAATCCCCCTCAGTCCCCCTTTTACAAAGGGGGGAACCTTAGCCTCTCCATTTACAGAGGAGGGAACCTTAACATCCCCCTTTGCAAAAGGGGGACTGAGGGGGAGAGCTTGCGAGGGGGTGTGATTGCTGCTCGGCAACGGCGGCATCTCGCCGGACAGGCCGCTGGAGGTGGCGTTTATGATGCAATCGAATGTCAGCCCGTCCAGATCGGCATAGCCGAAAACCGCAATGTGCCCCTGTGCTGCGAATGCCTCGCCAAGCTGCTGCGCCTTTTTAATGGTGCGATTGACCACACCTAATTTTACCCCTGCGTCTAACAGCGGCAGAACTGCGCCGTAAGTTGCGCCGCCGGCACCCATCAGAAGTACACGAAGACCTTTGAGCGGGAATCCGAGATTATTTTCGATGTCTCGCACCAGCCCCACACCATCGGTGTTGTCGCCGATAAGGGCATTGCCTTCAAACTTGAACGTGTTCACCGTCTGTGCCGATTGCGCGCGTTCACTCAACTTGGTTGCGAGTTTGAACGCCTCGAACTTGAACGGCACTGTCACATTACAACCCTTGTAACCTTCCTTGCGCAACCGTTCGACGGTCGCAACAAAATCATCCAGCGGCGCGAGGATGGCTTCATAGCTGATGTCCTGTCCGGTCTGTTGGGCGAACAGTTTATGGATCTGCGGCGATTTGCTATGGGCGATGGGGTTGCCGATGACGGCGTATTTATCGGTCATGATGATTACTCGCTTTCCAGCCTGTCCGACTGTGTGAACGTCCATGTGCGGGTGATGGTCAGGATGTCGGTGTCCTTGGTGATATTGGCGGGCAACGGGGCATAAGGAGCGGCGAGTTTGACGATGCGCATCGCCGCCGCATCCAGGATGCGCTTGCCGGAGGATTTGCTCACTTCCATGCTTTCAACGCTGCCATCCGCGCGTATCGAGACGCTGAGTTGCAACCTTCCGTAGAGCTGCTGGCGGCGCGCCTGCTCCGGATAATTCAGATTGCCTATGCGCTCCACTTTGACCCGCCAGTCTTCGATGTATTGTGCAAAACGGTATTCCTGGGTGCGGGCGCCGATGAACTTGCGGCGCGGCAACTTTTGATAAGCTTCAAAGTTCTTGTTGATCTGCGCCTCGAGGCGCGCGATCTCCAGGCTCTTTTGTACCAGATCATCGCCGCTGCTGGCAGCGTTGACTTTCTGTTTCTTGATCTCTGGTACCACTACGGTGTGATCGCTCTTCAGCCTGGTCAGCACCCGCTTCGTTTCTTCCTCCAGATCGGTGAGGCGCTTGCTGCGCCGCTCGGGAGTAAACTGCCGGTCGTCGCGTATCGTCGGCAGCGGGGTCTTCGCCCGCCGGTCCTCGGCGGTATTCCCGCCGCCATCCAGGTCGGCCTGTGCCAGAGCATCGGCTTTTGAAGGCCTGGATTTAGACTTGGTGTTCACCAGCACGACTTGCAGCGGTTGCATCAGGCTTGCCGTGCTGCGCGGATCAGGCATTACCAGCGCGATGCCGAATAGCGCGAAAATGTGCAATGCGACGGAGAAAACCATCGACAAAGACAAGGATGTCGTCACAGGCGACGCTGTCATCGCCGGCCGGGCTTTGACACCGGTCAGCAAATCGCCTCCTCTACCGTTGCGACGAAGCGCGTCTGTACGTTCAGGTCAAGCAGGTCGATCTCGCCGATAGCCAGTTGCACGCGGGTATTGGCGGGCAATTCCGGCAGCGACGGCGCGCGGAAGACCAGCGGGATGCCCGTGACTTTCACCAGATTTTCGCGCAGCACGATGGCGTCAACAATCAACTCGCGCAGCGATTCGTTTGCCCCTTCGCCCGTCGGGTAGGGGCACGGCGCGCCGTGCCCGTACGGGAGAGGAATGCCGCCATGCCCGCCAGCCTGCTCGATTTTCTCCTGCTGCAACCAGCGCAAACACCAGTAGCGCTCCATGGTTCTCTGGAATTCACCGTAGATGCCATACATGGTGTCGAAGTCGCGCATCGTGGCGTACAGCGCGGTATCGTTCTTTGGATAGGCAGGCTCTTCGTCGCGCAACATCGCGATGATCTGGCGCTGGTTCACGATGTCCACATAGCGGCGCAGCGGCGAACTCGACCACATATATTGCGCCACACCCAGACCCTGATGCGGTGCGGCGACGGTGCTCATCTTGACCTTGCCGTTGCTCTGGGTGCGGTAGATGCCGACGAAACCGTGCTCTGCAAGGTGCTTGCCCCACTCGCTGTTCACCAGGATCATCAGCTCGGAAACCACCTTGTCGATCGGCGAGCCGCGCTGCCGTTGCGTGATGCTGACGCGGTCGTTCGGGTGCCCGGCCACAAGCTCTTCGGACTCGATATGGAAGTTGTAATCCACCTGCTGTGTGCTGTTGTCGGACGGCTTGCCGCGCACCGCCTCGAGCTTTTGCACCAGATCCCACAGCAGCTTCAGTTCGCTGGCATAGGGGTAGTCGAGCTTGCCTGCCGCCAGCGTCTCCTCGTTGAACAGCGGTTCCAGCGTGTCATGGCGCAGGTTCGCGGCGATGTGTATCTTCTCGACGCGGCTTTCGTGACCCAATATCTCCAGCGTTTCGCCATCCACCTCGTTATACATCGACAGCGCCGGGCAGACGCGATCCGCGCACAGCGTGAAAGCCTCTACCACGCTGTCCGGCAGCATGGTGATTTTTTGTCCGGGCATATACACGGTGGAGAGACGCTGCGCGGCGATCTTGTCGCCATCCGAGTCGCGCGGCAAGCCCAGCGTGGGCGCGGCGATATGCACTCCGATGCGCCAGTTGCCATTGGGAAGTTTTTCCACCGAGAAAGCATCATCGATTTCCGTGGTGGCCGCATCGTCGATGCTGAAGGCATTCACGCCGGCCTGCGGCAACTCTTCCCACGCGCACAACTCGACAGGCGGGAAGCCGGTGCCTTTTGGGAAATGCTCAAACAGGAATTTTTGCAAATGGTAATCCTGCGTTGAAGGCAACGCGCCGCAGCGCTGCAGCAGGTGCGCGGCGGAAAGATGCGTCGCGGCGCAGGCCGCCTCCAGCGCCTTGACTTCGAGGGTGTTGCGATCCGGCTTGTAGAGCAGATGCGACACGTTACTGGCGAAGCCAGCCGATTGCGGGAGCATCTGCTTTGCTGCCCCTCCCGCACCAGAGGGCTCCGCCCCACCGTGTCGGGGCAGCAACTGATCAAGGTGCCCGGCAAACTCGGCGGGTAATTCGAAGCGGCTGAGCTGCCCGGTGTAGCGCGCCTGCAATGCGAGTTGTTGTCGTTTGCGCTCGGCCCCGGCCAGCGCGGCCTTGAGCACATCGGGCGGCGCGGCGCGATAGCGGCCTTTGCCCTTCTTGTGGAAATAGATCGGTGCGCCATGCAAACGGATCAAGACGGCAGCCGCCTCCAGCGGGCTTGGAGTATGGCCAAAATACTCGGCGGCGATCTGTTCGAAGCCGAATTCGTCGGACGGACAGCACTCCCAGAGGAAATCCACCTCTATCCCGCCGGCGATGGCTTCAGCCTGTGCCATGAAATCGGCCAACGCAGGCTGGGTAAAGCGCAGCATCACGTTGGCGGCTTTGACCTTGCTGCGCTTGCCGGACACGCTCTCGATCTGGAGCGAGGTGGTGTTGTCGGCCATGATGCTGCCGACCTTGAAACTGCCGTCTTCTTCGTAGAGGATGTTCATTGAGGGGTGCGGGAAAATTTGCCGCGAATTATAACAGTTTGGGCAGGGAACCCTGCCCGGCATGGGCGGCAAAAAAGCCGGCTCGCGCCGGCCTTGCAGTGCGGGATCTTCAGGCTATTTCGCCTTTTGATCAGTCTTTTTGCCAGTCTTGGTATCGGATTTCTGGTCCGCTTTCGGTTCTTCTTTCGGTTTGACTTTCTGCTCCAGTATCCATGTCACCAGAACCTTGATGCTTTCATCGCTGAATGACTGCCGTGTGCCAGGCATAGGCAGGACCCCCCACGAACCCGCACCGCCGCTACGAATCTTCTTCTCCAGTTTTGACTGGGCTTCCTTGTCGTCCCTGTACTTGTCAGCCACAGATATCAGGGACGGGCCGACGGTTTTACTCTCGACAGCATGGCAGTTATTACAGTTTCCATCCTGGAAAAGTTCCTTTATCTTGTCACCGGCGGCCTTGTCATCAGCGGCAAAGGCGGTGGCAGATACTGATAAAGCAACAGTCATGGCTAAGAGATAACGAATTTTCATAATGAGCTCCGTGAAAAAAATGCGAACGACCCGGACCGGCAATGAACCAGCCCAGCAATGAACCAGCCCGGCAATGAAGGATAGCGCGCCGATTATAACAAAATTAAGCTGCCGCAAAGGCCGGACAATCGCCTGCCCCGCCTGCCATGGGATGCAGGATTCCAATCAGGGCAGAACGTACAACAAATCCGGCTCAGGCCGGCTCTTTGCAATGAGGAATGTCCATTACTTTTGCGACAGTATCCATTTAACAATGGCCTTGATGTTTTCATCGCTGACCGATTTGGGCGTGGCTGGCATAGGCATCGTACCAAAAGAGCCTGAGCCGCCGTTGCGCACTTTCTTTTCCAACTGAGCCAGTGCGCCCTCAGTTTTCGCATATTTGGCGGAAATATCTTTCAGGGATGGCCCCAACGATGCACTGGCAGCGGCATGGCACATACCGCAGTTGTTTTTTTTGAACAGGATATCAGCATCACTTGCAGCAAAAGCAGTGGCAGAAATGGAAAGGGATGCAGCGATTGCGATCAGATAACGAGCTTTCATGATGGCCTCCTTTGGTTTAAGTCGATGTCAGAAATATGCGTAATAAGATAAGTCCAGTATGGACACAAATCAAACTAAATCAACACCCTGAAGAGGTAAGACGGGCAGCCCTTTAGGGTTATTTCCGGCTAAATTACTCCTGCCTGCTGTGCCTGCTCATCGGCAAAATAACTGCTGCGCACCATCGGGCCGCAAGCGGCGTGGCTGAAGCCCATCTCCTTTGCTGCGTGCTCGAACATCGTAAAGGTTTCCGGCGGCGCGTAACGCAGCACCGGCAAGTGCCCGTCTGATGGTTGCAGGTATTGGCCTATGGTCAGCATGTTCACATCGTGCGCGCGCAGGTCGCGCATCACCTCCAGCACTTCATCATCGGTCTCGCCCAGGCCCAGCATCAAACCGGATTTGGTCGGAATTTGCGGGAAGCGCGCCTTGAAATCCCCGAGCAATTTCAGCGAGTGCGCATAGTCTGCGCCGGGGCGCGCCAGTTTGTAAAGGCGCGGCACGGTTTCCAGATTGTGGTTCAGCACGTCGGGCAGGCTTGCGGAAAGCGCGTCCAACGCCTCTTCCATTCGGCCGCGAAAATCCGGCACCAGAATCTCCAAACGGGTAGCGGGTGAGCTGGCGCGAATCGCGCTCAGGCAATCGGCGTAATGCCGTGCGCCGCCGTCGCGCAGATCATCGCGATCCACACTGGTGATGACCGCATATTTCAGTTTGAGCAGACCGATGGAGCGCGCCAGATTTTCGGGTTCGTTCGCATCCGGCGCCAGCGGTTTGCCGTGCCCCACATCGCAGAATGGGCAGCGCCGTGTGCACAAGTCGCCGAGGATCATGAAAGTCGCCGTGCCTTTGCCGAAGCATTCGCCGATGTTCGGGCAGGAAGCCTCCTCGCACACCGTGTGCAGATTGTGCTCGCGCAGCATGCGCTTCACGTCGTGATAACCCTGACCGCTGCCGGACTTCACGCGTATCCATTCCGGTTTGCGCAGGCGCTCTTGTAGCGGCAAGATCTTGATCGGATTGCGCGCGGTTTTGGCGGTACCGGTTTGTTTGTTGATGTTGCTCACAGTTTTCTTTGCTGAGTTATGCTGTCGTTATATGAAGAGATTTTCATCATAGGTAAGGCCGTAGAGTTCATATACCAGCGCATTTTTGGTGGTGAGTAGCAGGAAGCCGGCTCGCAGGTTTATTCGGACTTCATTTTATCTCATTCTGGCTATCTTGCCGGAAGTGGCGAACTTTATCATCTATTGATATACTAATCCCATGCAAAACGTTAAGGGCATTGAAACGCTGCTCGAATTGACCGGACAGGTCGTGCAACAGGAACATGGCTATTGGGTGGAGATACACGCATGGCGTGTTGAAGCTACCCCTGTCGTACCGCACGGCATACGTTACGCCTTGACGCTCCATGAGCCGGGCAGAAAACGAGTCATGGGATACGACAATGCCCATGCAGCCAAGCCGTCCGGCAGATTCAAGTATACCGGACAGGTTTTGCCTTATGACCACAAGCACCACCACGTTTCTGACAAAGGCGCGCCTTACGAATTCAAGGACGCCTACCAACTGCTGCAAGACTTTTTCGCGGACGTGGATCGAATATTGAAGGAGGTAGAGAAAACATGAAAACCATCGTGATCGGCATCATGCCACAGGACAAAATCCGTGAACGGATTTACGCCATTGCCCGTGGCAAATACAAGCCCAAACCAAGCGAACCAAAAATCTGGTTCACCTCGATGAAATCCCTGTCCGAAGTGCTGAGCGACGACAACCGCGCCCTGCTCAAGGTAATCAGGGAAGCGCAACCGGAATCCATCTCATCCCTGGCGGAAATGACCGGACGCAAACCCGGCAATCTTTCCCGGACGCTCAAGACCATGTCGAACTACGGCATCGTCGAAATGAAGCGTGAGAAAAACCATGTGCGCCCCATCGCCAAGGGCACGGATTTTCGTATTGTGGCAGCTTGAGTACCTGAGTCAGGCAGGCTGCTCGCTGAATGACAAATGACCTAATCGCATGTAGAGTAAACCGCCCGAATGCAATTGCAAGGCAGTGCGTGGCGAAGTGCATTCACAAGACAAGCTAAGGATAAGGCACACGTACCATGAAAGAAGCTCTGATCGCATTGAACACAATTACGCAAGAGGGTGTTATCGGTGGGTACGCGATCGGAGGTGCTATCGGCGCGTCATTTTATATCGAAGCAACCAGTACCGAGGACATTGACGCCTTCGTGTTTCTTGCCCCGGCAAAAGGGTCGTCGCTGATTTCACTGGCTCCAATCTACGACGCGCTGAAAAAAATTGGCGGCATCGTAGAGAAAGAACATGTCCGATTCGGGAACTGGCCAGTGCAGATATTGCCTGCTTACAAGCCACTCGTCGAGGACGCGTTGCGTAAGTCGCAGGCAGTTGAATTTGCCGGAGTGCCAACCAGGGTATTCACCCCGGAATACCTTTGTGCGATAGCGCTTGATACAGGCAGAACCAAGGATTATTATCGAGTTGCAATGTTCATTGAGCAGGACGCTGTCGATATGAAATCGCTCAGAAGTTTAGTGGATCGCTACGGTCTCTCTGATAAGATAAAAAACGTGTCGAACTGGGAAAATAAAGATGGGTAACCAACACCTGTTTGAGCAAGCGGTACGCGCAAAGGCAGCCTATCATAAGGATGCACGGGCGCTTTCATGGGAAGAAAAAGTCGCTTCGATTGAGCGCATGCGTGAGGCGTCTAAGGAGGCGCGCAAGGCGATGGGTAAAGCACGCCAGCATAACCAATCTCTAAATAAAACCTAAACAAAAAAGCCTTCACGGGGCTTATGCCGACGAAACTGCGCGACGACATGTAGAGTTTGAAATTCAGCGGTATGCGGCGTGATGCATCGCATCTGTTGAAACTATTTCAGCCAGCCCTTAAATTTTCCAAAAACAATTCGACTCCGGTACTGATGTCTTGTTCCGAGGTCTTTGATTTGGAAGCGGGGCTTTGGGTCATGGTATCAAGCCGCGTTTTCCAACACAGCGTCCGGTAATAGCCTGTTGTGGTACAAATCGGCGATAGGGAAGCACAGGTCATAGTCGCCCCACACCAATTCGCCGTATTCGATGCGAAACGCCGCGAAGCGCGCAGGTTCGAGGTAGGCGCGAATATCGGGATGGCGCGATAGCGACAAGAACGGCTTGAAGTCGACTGTCTGCACCGTGCCATCGTCGAAAGACAGGCGCAGCGCATAATCGTCAACCCGTTCAGCAGCAGTGATGTTAATCGTTGTAGGTGTCATTTCAGTCTCCTGGTGATGCGTTCCGATTTTACAGGTTTATGCAGCACGAAAAAATCAATCCATTTGCTGACGATGTCTGTCGCGCGAGCAGAAACCAGCTCTTCAAAATGGCGCATCTCCGTATTTCCTAGCGGGGCACGTCCGACGACATCCGTATAGCGAATTTCCGTGATCTCGCCATTAACCACAATAATCTCGGCGCGCGATTCACGATCCTGATGCTTTCCATGCACATGTACCGGTTCGTGCTCATTGGCGTAGAACAGGACGATCAAACCAAAATACTCATATAACTTTGGCATGTGATTTTAATGGATAGGATCAGGGTGCATAACATACCCGTATTGCCGATTCTGTGCCATAGCCTCCATGTTCAAGCACCGCCTTCTGTGCGAGCCTTGCGGCGCTTAGGCTTCGCGGTTTCGGCGGGCAACAGGCTGGTGAGTTGCTGGTAGCGTTCGAACAGGAATTCTACCCGTTGTGCGTCGTTGGCGAAGGCGGCCTTGCGGTAACAGGCGTCCACGGCGCGGTCGAGGGCCTGGTGGGCTTTGACCAGTGCGGGCGGCATGGTGAGCGGGTCGTAGAGGTCGGCGAGCGAGCTTTGCGGGAATTGTGCGCGGGCATCCAGCACGGCTTGGGCGGCGGCTTCCACGGCGGTGCGCAGTTTGTCTGTTGGTTCGTCCGGCCACGGGTAGTTGTTATAGACGATGCCTGCCGAATAGCGGTAACGGCTTTCCAAACGACCGCAGGTGTAGCGCACCCAAGCCATGTGCATGGCAGAGGTCAGAATGCCAAAATGAAAAAGTGTTGCATCCGGCAGTATGTAGAGTTGATTAGATGCAATCACTTCAGCAGGCAGAAATGCCATCGGAATATACATGCGGCGCTCCGATGAAAGCGTTGGGACGGCGACGTAGTCGGTTGTGGGCTGTCGTATTTCAGCAAAGCTCGTTGGGGTTAAGGAGAGTTTTTTCGTGGTCTCACGATTGCTTGCTTCGCGCCATTTTTTTACAGCCTCTACTCTACGCATGACGGCTGGTAATGAACGAAGTTCACTTGGTTGTGCGTCGATGAGCCAGAGACACCAACGCTTGATGTTGTGCAATAACTCCTGCCCACCAAATGAATGGCCTGATAAATTTTTCTGCATCTGGATTTTCAGTGAGTATTTGTTCTCGGTCGGTTTCCGATAGCGTGTAATTCCCATCGTCAAGGGCGAAGCTGCCGTAGTTCATTTCAGGAGCTGCGATTATTGGCGTATTGCGGTTGGTAATTAACACATCAGCGGCATCTATAAGATATGGGTTGATATTGCGCACATTGAGTTCATGGGCATCAGAATCCGGTTTTTCGTAATCCCAAATACGCTTATCGTTCACATCAAATAGTGCAAAGCCGATGATGACGCAATGCACCGCCGCCATGCCGCGCGCTTCGTTGCTCCACTGGAAAGTGCGGTGAGCGAAGTGGATGTGGATACCTTGCGCGAGCAGCCAGCCCCACAACACGCCAACCTGTTCGCCTTGGGTGATGCTGTTGGTGGAGACGAAGGCGCAGCGGGTATTACCCTCTCCCCCGGCCCCTCTCCCGCTTGCGGGCGAGGGGTGAAGGTAGCGCGCCGCTTTCACATACCACGCGGCGACGTAATCCAGCACACCTGATCCCTTGATAGCCGCAAACAAAGGCGCAACATCGGCTTTTTGTGCTGCGCTTTGCTCTTTTTTCCCCACGAACGGCGGATTGCCGAACACATAGCTTGCGCGCTCCGCCGGAAGCACATCGTTCCAGTCCAGCGTGAGCGCGTTGCCATTGACAATGTGCGGCGAGGTCTTGAGCGGGATGCGCGCGAAGTACATGCCGAATTCTTCCGACACGCGCACGTTCATCTGGTGATCCATCAGCCACAGCGCGACCTGCGCGATCTGCGCCGGGAATTCCTCGATCTCGATGCCATAGAACTGGTCCACGTCCACGCTGATTTCCTGGTGGATGTCGAGGAAGCGCGAACCGGGCCCTTCATGCACGGCGCGCAGCACATCCAGTTCCAGCTTGCGCAGTTCGCGATAGGCGATCACGAGGAAGTTGCCGCAGCCGCAGGCCGGGTCGAAGAAGGTCAGCGAGCGCAGCTTTTTGTGGAACTCGAACAGCTTGTTCTTGTTGCCTTTCACCCGCCTGAACTCTTCATGCAGGTCGTCGAGGAACAGCGGCTGGATCAGTTTGAGGATGTTCTCTTCGCTGGTGTAGTGCGCGCCGAGGTTGCGCCGCGCCTTGGCGTCCATGATGCTCTGGAACAACGCGCCAAATATTGCGGGCGAGATCGCGCTCCAGTCCAGCGCGCAGCAGTCGAGCAGCGCTTCGCGCATGGCGAGGTCGAAGTCGGCGATGGGCAACATCTCGTCGAACAACTTGCCATTGACGTAGGGAAAGGCAGCGATCTGTTCGTCCAGCGTCTTCGTGCGATGATCTTCCGGCGTATTGAGTATCTGGAACAGTTGCGCAAGTTGCGGCCCGAGGTCGGAGCCGTCGGATGCGGTGCGTTCCTCGATCCAGGCACGGAACGCGCTGGCGGGCTGGAAGATGCCGGTGTCCTCGGCGAACAGGCAGAACAGCAGGCGCACCAGCAGCACTTCGAGCGGGTGGCCTGCATAACCCGCCGCCTTGAGCGCATCGTGCAGCCTGCCCATGCGCTCGGCGGCCTTGATGTTGACCGGGTTCTGCGGCGCGATGGTTTGCGTGCGATAGCCGGCGATGAAGGCGAAATGCTTGATGTGCTTGTGCAGGTCGGCAAGGCGGAATTCGTAAAAGACTCCCTCACCCCCATCCCCTCTGATAGAACTACTAGCCATTCGACTAGGCGGCAAAGCCGCCAAGTCGCTGGTTATCCCGCCTGCGGGCGAGTGGGGATCGAGATCGTACAAGCGAAAGCGGGCAAAGTCAGACACCAGCACGTATTTCGGCAGGTCGCGCTCCTTGATGCCGGGGAAGTAATCGAGCGCCTGGGTGTAAGCCTTGTCTAGGTCCTTGCCGCGCGACTTGTGCTCGACCAGCAACATGCCTTTCCAGAACAGGTCGATGTAGCCTTGTTTGTCGCCAAGTTTTTTGACTGGCTCCTCGAAGCTGGCAACGCGTTTGCGGTCTATGCCGAAGATGTTGAGGAATTCGATCCAGAACGGCTTGGCTTCGGCGTCTTCCGAAGTTTCGTTCTCCCAGCGCTTGGAGAATTCCAATGCGCGGCTGCGGATTTCGTTCCATGCAAGTGCCATTCGATACTCCGGTTATCTGGTTATGGAGAGGTGAAGGAGACATGATTCTATGCCATGCAGAACATCGTCACCTAACTTTGGGCGATATTCATATTCAATTTCTGCGGTTGAAGCGGCCTATGAATCGGAGGATAATCCGCGCCTGATTCCAATTTCGATTCTTCAAGTCAGACAGGCTGCTATTGAGCTTTACATAATTCATGACTGTTAGGTGATTTACCGTAGGGCGGGCTTTGCCCGCCGCGTCGGGCGTAGCCCGACCTACGAGATGCGGAGACACTGTCTTCAAATATGTAATCCTCAATAGGAGTTCGTCCCTCAATGGGGGAACTCTTGCGTTGGCATGGGGGTGCGCCAAGATGAAGTAGCCAAATACAAAGAATGTTGGGAGAAAATCAGTGAATTATTGGGCGTTGTCCCCTGACCCCACATCAGTTCGCACAAGTTGCAATAAACCTGTCCTGAGCGCACTCAAAGGGCGTAGCGCATTGCACCGGATGTTTTTCAGGTCAACTCTATGAACCCCGCCAAACGCCGCGAGATATTCACGCGCTTCCGCGCCGCCAATCCCCACCCCACCACCGAACTGGAATATTCCACGCCATTCGAACTGCTGGTCGCAGTGATGCTCTCGGCACAAGCCACCGATGTGAGCGTGAATCACGCCACACGCCAACTGTTCCCGGTCGCCGGCACCCCGCAAGCGATCCTCGCGCTCGGCGAAAAAAAACTGAGCGCATACATCCAGCGCATCGGCCTGTACAAGACCAAGGCCATGCATGTGATGCAGACCTGCAGACTGCTGGTGGAACGGCACGGCGGCACAGTCCCGCAAACCCGCGAGGATCTGGAGGCCCTGCCCGGCGTGGGGCGCAAGACCGCGAACGTGATCCTCAACACCGCCTTCGGCCAGCCCGTCATCGCGGTGGACACCCATGTCTTTCGCGTCGCCAACCGGATCGGACTGGCTCCCGGCAAGACCGTGCTGGAAGTGGAGAACAAACTGCTCAAGGTCGTGCCGGATGAATTCAAGCACGATGCACACCATTGGCTGATCCTGCACGGGCGTTATGTCTGCCAGGCGCGCAAGCCGAAATGCGGCGCGTGTATCATTCGCGATCTGTGCGAGTACAAGGAGAAGGAATGAAGTCTGTAGATAATCCGTCATTCCCGCGCAGGCGCGTTTTTTGGAGTGCGCAGACGTGTCTGCGCATTAGAAAGCGGCGACACGTCGCCGCACTCCAAACGACAAGCCTTGTACCAAATTTGGAGTAAACACATTGCTTTTCAACCCTTCCCGCGACGACGCGCGTTTGTTCCTGTTCGAAACCTGGCGCAAGCGCAGAGCCGGGGAATTGCTCACGCCGCTGGAAGACCTTACCGCACAGCTCATCGCCAGGCACCCCGAATACCATACCGTGCTGGAGAATCCCCAGCAGCATCAGGAAAGGGACTACCTGCCGGAGCACGGTGCGGCCAATCCTTTCCTGCACCTGATGATGCACCTCACCATCGAAGAGCAGATCTCCATCGACCAACCGCCGGGTATACGCGCGCATTTCGCGCGCCTGACCCGGATGTTCGAATCGGAGCACGATGCTCAACATCGCATGATGGAATGTCTCAGCGAAATGATCTGGCACGCGCAGCGCAGCGGCACACAGCCGGATGCGGCTATATACTTCGCCTGTCTTGAACAGCAATGAACATGCAAAGGCGAGATCATGAGATTAACTAAGATCACCACCCGTACCGGTGACATCGGCAGCACCGGCCTTGCCGATGGCACGCGTCTCGGCAAAGACCATGCGCGCATCCCCGCGCTGGGCAGCGTGGACGAACTGAACAGCCAGCTTGGCGTGCTGCTCGCCGAATCCCTTGTGCCCGGCATCCGTGCGGTATTGCTGCAGATTCAAAACGACCTGTTCGATCTGGGCGGCGCGCTTGCGCTGCCCACTCAGGACATTTTCGCTGTAAGCAGGGTCGCGTGGCTGGATGAACAGCTCGCGCATTACAACGCCGATCTGCCGCCACTGCGCGAATTCATCCTGCCGGGCGGCTCACGGGCGGGGGCGTTGTGTCATGTGGCGCGCACCGTGGCACGCCGCGCCGAGCGCGATATGGTGTTGCTGTCGCAGAATGACGCCGTGCCGCAGCATGCGCTGCCTTATCTGAATCGTTTGTCGGATTTGCTGTTCGTGCTGAGTCGTTGTATTAACCGGACGCAGGCAGCGACTGAAACACTTTGGCAGCGAAACAAATAGAGGAAGAATTCAACTTGTAATTCCCCGCAGTTTTGTTGCGGGGGCAGCGCAGGTTAAAATGAAAAAATGGAAATGATGTAGCCCGGATGTAGTGAAGCGAAATCCGGGGTTTGGTGGGCGTGGCCGAAATTTCCCCGGATTCCATTGCATTCCATCCGGGCTACGCCCGCTGCATCAACCGCGTTCAAGCAACGGTTGAAACACTCTGGCAACGAGACAAAGGGGCGTGAGCGCCAAAAACCAATGATGCGAACGGCAAGGGCGTCACCTTGCATCGGCAAGATGCCCTTCGCGAAGATCGGTGAGGGCCTTGTAGATTTCTTCCTTGGTATTCATCACGAACGGCCCGTGCTGCACGATGGGTTCCAGCAATGGCTTGCCGGCAACCAGGATGGCTTTGGCCGGACCGGATGCGATCAGCAACACCCCGTCTGCTTGCGGCGTGTTGGCGAGTATCGCCATGCGGCTTTCGCCCAATAGCGTGCCGCCTATCGTCAGCTCGCCGCGATAGACATAGACGAAGGCATTATGCGCCGCCGGCAAAGCCGTCGAGAACAGGCTGTCCGCCGGAAGGTCGATGTCGAGATACAGCGGCTCGGTGTCTTCTCGCGTCATCGCACCGGCAACACCGTTGCTCATACCCGCGATCACGCGCACCTTGACGCCGTCCGCTGTGACGTACCCGGGAATATCGGAACTGGGGATGTCCCGATACCAGGCGGGGATCATCTTGCGCCGCGCGGGCAGGTTCAACCAGAGCTGGAAGCCTTCCATGACCCCGTCCTCCTGTTCCGGCATCTCGGAGTGGATCACGCCGCGGCCGGCGGTCATCCATTGCACGCCGCCGTTCTGCAGCAGTCCTTCATGGCCGGCGCTGTCGCGATGGCGCATGCGGCCGGCGATCATGTAGGTGACGGTCTCGAAGCCGCGGTGGGGATGGTCGGGGAATCCGGCAAGATAATCGTCCGGATCATCGCTGCGAAAGTTGTCGAGCATCAGGAACGGATCCAGCCGCTGTTGCAAGTCTTGCGTGAGCACGCGGGTGAGTTTTACACCGGCGCCGTCGCTGGTCGGAACGCCGGCAACGATGCGCTCTATCGTCCGCGGTTGCGCGACGGGCTCAAGTTTGGTTGCCTGATCCACGGCGATCCTGATTCCCGGAAGGTGTCCGCTCGCGCGGCGGAGCCTACTGTTTCAGCCTGACAGCGACCTCAAGCTCGGCAGCCGCCCAATGCTCGTCGGAGCGGCCCTGGAAACCATGCCGCTCGGCGATGAAGTAGGCCGCAGTCTCCACCATGCGATAGCGTTCCTCCGGGGTCGGCCTTGCAGCTTTCCCGGTAGCGGCCGGCTTGGGGTTGGTATCCAACGGCTTGATCCTGGTTCCCTGAGGCTTTTTCGCAGGAGCTTTCTTTTTCGCGGCAGGGGTTGCCGCTTTTTTTACTGTGGCTTTCTTGGGCTTTTGCGGCCCTGCAACCACGGTTTTTTTCGCCGGCGGTTTCTTCGCCGTCGTGGTCAGCGTCGCTTTGGCGGGTTTCGGTTTGCCGGCAACCTTGCTGCCGGCCTTGGCAGCAGCCACTTTTTTGACGGCGGGTCTTGCCTTTTGTTCAGCCATGATGATCACCTCGCTGATTTCAGGTTGAGATAGCACCGCACAAATTTGCCGTGATCCGGTCTAAAGGCTTGTTCGGCGCTTGTTGTCTGTCCGGCATGATATGCACCTTTGGCTATACCGGTCAACCAGTTAAGGTTAATATTGCGCTCATGGCGCCTGCCTGTCGAATTAACCGATGAAATACCTCAAATCCGAATTCCCGATCGCCATCGCCCTGATCATATTGGCGCTGGGCTTCACGCTTGAACATGCCGCCGTGGAACAGGGCAGCGCAGCGCTGTGGGGCTTGTTGCTGGTGATACTCGCGGCGATCATCGCCGTGGCATTCCGCATCGCACACCATGCCGAAGTGCTGGCGATGCGCTTCGGCGAGCCCTATGGCACGCTGATACTTACGCTTGCCGCCGTTTCGGTGGAGGTGGTGATCCTGATCGTGCTGCTGCAAGGCAATCCCAATCCGACCCTGGCCAGAGATACGGTTTTTGCCGCCGTGATGTTCGACATCAATGGCATCCTCGGCCTGGCGGCTATCGTCGGCGGCCTGAAGCACGGCAGCGCCAAATACAACGTGGATTCGGCCAATTCGTTCATCGCGATGCTGCTGGTCGCCATCGGCATCGGCATGTTCATCCCGGACTTTGTGCCGGAGTCGCAATGGCAGATCTACTCGGTCTTCTCGGTCGGGGTCATGGCGATCATGTATCTGGCATTTTTGCGCCTGCAGACCGTGGAGCATCGCAGGTTCTTCGAATACACCGATGTCACCGAAGAGGAGGCGCATGATCTGGCGCACAGCCCGAATGCGCTGCATGTCGGGGTGATGCTGGGCGCGATCGTGCTGGTCGGCCTGCTCTCGGAAGTCCTGTCGGTGCTGCTGGATGCCGGATTGTCCGGAAGCGGTTTGCCGAAGGCTATCCCCGCAGTGTTGGTGGCCCTGATCTCCGCCAGTCCGGAGATACTCACCGCGCTCAGGGCGGCACAGAAAGATCGCATGCAAACCACCGTCAACATCGCGCTGGGCGCATCGCTCGCCACGGTGCTGCTCACCCTGCCGGTGATCGAGACCATCGCGCTGCTCAGCGGCGAGCGCATCGAGATGGCGCTCACGCCGGTTCAGGCCGGCATGCTGCTGCTGACATTTCTCGCCGTGATGAACAACCTGCACGACGGCGAGACCAATGCCATCGAGGGCATCAGCCACTTCGCGCTGTTCGCCGCGTTCATCGCTTTGGTAGCGATGGGGCTGATCTGATGCCTACTCTTGAAACCTGGGAACTGCTGAGTTATGTGGTGACGGTGGTCGGCCTGCCGCTGGCGATCGCGGTTTTCATCTTCGAGCAACGCAAGGAGCGCAACAATGAGGAGGAGGAAGTCTATCAATTGCTCTCCGACAACTACCAGGAGTTCCTCAAGATCACGCTGGAAAATCCAGACCTGCGTCTGTTCGCCAGCGAGGAAACGCCGTCACTTTCGGATGAACAGCGCGAGCGCATGTTCATCATCTTCAGCATGCTGATCTCATTGTTCGAGCGCGCTTATCTGCTACTCTATGAGGACGGCATGACGGAGAAACAGTCAAGGCGCTGGCGTTCGTGGGAGGACTATATGGGCGAATGGTGCGACCGTGCCGATTTCCGCACCGCGCTACCCACCTTGCTGCGCGGCGAGGATCCCGAATTCGCGGCCTACATCCAGGATCTCGCGGCCAGTGACCATGCCGCTTACTGACGCAAGACGATTTGTGGGCGCTAGTACCATGTAACACCTGAATCTTCGCGAACTAACCCCTCCAAACCTCCCCTTGTCAGGGGAGGCTTAAAGGCTTCCCCCTGACAAGGGGGACTGAGGGGGTTGTTTTAAGGTGTCACTGTGTACAAGACGATTTATAGGCCGATATTCCGAATATCCAAGGAGGATCCATGCTGACGATACTGGTCATCAATTCGAAGGGCGGGTCAGGGAAGACCACCCTGACCACCAATCTTGCCAGTTACTACGCCAGCAAGAAAGTCAAAACAGCGCTCATGGACTACGACCCTCAGGGATCGAGTATGCAGTGGCTGAAGATAAGGCCCGGCCAGGCAGAGAAGATCCACGGCGCCAATGCAGCACCACCCAGGGGTGCGACGATACAGCGCAGTGCTCAGGCCTGGATACCTGTGGACACCGATGTCCTGATCGTGGATGCGCCTGCCGGAGTAAAAGGCCTGTTACTGCAGGAACTGGTGCGCAGGACGAATTTCATCGTGATTCCGGTCGCGCCTTCTCCTATCGATATTCACTCCACCGCCGATTTTGTCAAAGAATTGTACCTGTTCGGCGGGGCGCGCACGTCCAAGGCGAAGATTGCGGTGGTTGCCAACCGGGTACGCAGTTCCTCATCATCGATCTATGCGTCGCTGGAACGTTTCCTTAATTCGCTGAAGCTGCCATTTCTCACCAGCATCCACGATTCGGAAATCTATCTCCAGGCTGCAGAAAAAGGTTTGGGCGTGTTCGAAATGGACGAAGCAGTTACTGCCACAGAGAGGCGGGAGCTGCTGCCTATCTTGAGGTGGGTGGATGGCCACTATATCGCATTGGATAAAAGGCTCAATGTTTTCCCTTCTCAGGAAAGTTTGCCGCCCCCGGACAAGTATGGGTCTCGCGTCGAGGACAAGGTCATAAGCCTCGAAGCTTTCAGCTCCACGGGCAGATTCAGGAATAATCCCTGACGCTGCCGCAGTGTGAAGCGCCTGAAACGAAAACAGGCCAGGCCCGGGTATTTCACAGAGCGTAGATATCCGGTTAAAATAATTACACTTGACTTTACAAATCATGCTTAAATATCAGATATAGTTCATATTGCAGATTCAGGGGTACTCGAAAAACCATATTCCGATTTGAATGCTTGCAAGTCGGTATTTGCAGAAAGGGGGCGCACGATGCTGTCGATACTGGTCATAAACTCCAAAGGGGGATCAGGGAAGACCACCTTGACCACCAATCTCGCCAGTTATTACGCCAGCAGGAAATTCAGAACCACCATCCTCGACTACGATCCGCAAGGATCTTGTCTGCAGTGGCTTCGGGTGCGGCCCGGCCACATAGGAACTATCCACGGCGCCAATGCCGCCCCTCCCAAAGGAGCCAGTACCCTGCATAATTTGCAGAAGTGGGTTCCGGTCGGCACCGAAGTTCTGGTCATTGATGCTCCCTCCGGAACGAAAGGGCTGTTGTTGCAGGAGATGGTGCGCAGGTCGAACTACATCGTGGTCCCGGTCGTGCCATCCCCGATCGATATTCACGCCACCGCAGATTTCATCAAGGAGCTGTTCCAGATCGGCGGCGCATCGGCCGCCAAGACCAGGATTGCAGTGGTAGCCAACCGGTTGCGCAGCACTTCTCCGTCGCGCGATGCACTGGAACGTTTTCTTTCTTCCCTGAAGCTGCCCTTTCTGACCAGCATCAGCGATTCGGACAACTATCTCCGCGCCGCCGGAAAAGGCCTGGGCGTGTTCGAAATGGACGAAGCCGACACCTTTGCCGAAAGGCAGGAGTATCTGCCCATCCTGAAGTGGCTGGACGGTCAGGAAATCAAATGTCAGACGAGTAGCATCGACAACAATGTGGTGAACATGGAAGAATCCAGGAAATTTGCCGCCCAGCGTTCTATCGGGAAAGCGTGGCACTCCCCGATCCAGCGCACCGCTGACAGATGAAGGGTCACCCCTGAAGCTTGCGTAGCGCGACGCGCCGGAGATACGCTTCCCTGGCGATCTGCACGTCCTCCAGAAAATACGCCAACTCACTCAGCAGCAGCGCCTGAGGCCCGTCCACCAATGCCTTGGGCGGCGCGGGGTGAAAATCCACCAATACCATGTTCGCGCCGGCCAGCACGCCTTGTGCCGTCACATGCATCATGTCGAGTATCCCGTCCGGCGCGGCCTGCCGCGAACCCACCGAGTGCGACGGATCGATGCACACCGGCATGCGCGTCAGCCGCTTGACCACCGGCACATGTGCGAAATCCACGAAATTGCGGTGCGGGTCGCCCATGTTGGTCTTCATGCCGCGCAACCCGAACACCACGTTGCGGTTGCCCTCGGAAGCCAGGTATTCCGCCGCATTCAGCGACTCGTCCAGCGTGATGCCGAAACCGCGCTTGAGCAGGATAGGCATCTCGGTCTGCCGCCCGACGATCTTCAGCAGCTCGAAGTTCTGCGTGTTGCGCGTGCCGATCTGCAGCATCACGCCGGTCGGGTTGCCGGTCTGATGCAGCGCTTCCTTGATCTCGTTGAGGTGAGACTCATGGGTGATCTCCATCGCGATCACCTTGATGCCGTATTTGCCCGCCAGCTCGAATACATAGGGCAAGCAATATTTGCCGTGCCCCTGAAACGCATAGGGGCTGGTGCGCGGTTTGTACGCGCCCATGCGCGTGCATACCTGTCCGCAGTCATGCACCGCCTTCATCATGATCTCGACATGCTCGCGATTGTCCACCGCGCACAATCCGGCAAACACGTTCAGCGTGTCCTGCCCGAAACGCACGCCGTTATACTCGAAATGGGTGGGGCGCTGATCGTCCTTGTGCCGTCCCAGGATGCGGTACTCTTCGGAAACCCGCACCGCGCGCTCCACGCAGGGTAGGCTTTGCATGTCTTCGATATCCAGCGCCTGGGTATTGCCAATCAGATAGATCTCGGTAAGCGACTTTTCGCTGCCGCGCTCGACATGCACACGGGTCTGGATACCGGGCAGTGTGGCCAGATGTGCCAGCAACTGCTGGTATTCCCGGGATTGTTCGCCGGCGTTGGAGCTGAGGATCAGGATCATTGTTATTCCTCCAGTTTTCGTGGTTTTGGTAGGGTGCGTTTCACGCACCATGGTGCGCACAGCGCACCCTACAGGATGGATTATTCCCGAAAATTATTTGCAGTAATTATTTGGCAAGCAGGATGGCCCATTGCGCCGGCCACTGCGCCATCGGGTCTCGCGCGAAGCCGCTCTTGGCGAACTGAAGCCAGCGGCCGATCACATAGCACACCAGCACATTGGCATGTGCGCCAACATCCACCGCCGCGCCCATTTCCCCCTGTGTGGCAGCCATGCGCAACGATTGTTTGAGCGTGGCTTCGATGCGGTCGAGCAACTGGTTGATGCGTTGCTGCAAGCGCTCATCCTCGTTCACCAGCGCGTCGCCGATCAGCACGCGGACCATGCCGCGATTCTTTTGCGCGAAGCCGAGCAGCATGGACACGATCGCCTCGACTTGCTGCAAGCCGCTTTTTTCTTCCTGGGTGATCTTGTTGATCAGGCCGAACACGGTCTGTTCGATGAACTCGATCAAGCCCTCGAACATCTGCGCCTTGCTGGCGAAGTGGCGATACAGCGCCGCCTCGGAAAGATCCAGTCGCGCCGCCAGGGCCGCCGTCGTGATCTTCTCGCCCTTGGGTTGTTCCAGCATCTGCGCCACGGTTTGCAGTATCTGAAATTTTCTCTCGCCCGGTTTGCTGGCCATGTTTAACCCCTTCCTATTTGAATGGGACTGAGGTACGAGGACTGAGTGTAAACCCCCTCCAACTCCTCCTTGTCAGGGGGAGAGCGGCTCCTCCCCTGACAAGGGGAGGCCGGGAGGGGTTGGGTTTACTCAATCCTCAATCCTCTTACCCTGAGCAACTGCATCACATCACCGATCTTCACATCCACACAGGGTGAGTTCCTGTTGCCGGCGTTCACCCACACCGTGCGCATCCCAAGCCGTTTCGCCGCTTGCAGATTCACGAGGCTATCTTCGACCATCACGCATTGCGCCGCACGGATACGATGCCGCCGCAACAAGCGCATGAAGCCGAAGCTATCCGGCTTGGGACGATAACGCGTGTGCTCCACCGCCATCACATCGTCGAACAGATCACCCACGCGCAACAGCTTCAGCACCGCATGCGCATAGTGCAGCGGCGCATTTGAAAACACCACTTTTCTGCCCGGCAACGCCTTCAATATATGGCGCAGACGCGGCTCGCGCAGCACCATCCGGGGCAGCTCCGGAAACTGGTGGGTCTGCGACAAAAAATGCTGCGGATCGGTGCCGTGATGCCGCATCAATCCGCTCAACGTCGCACCATAGCGCTGCCAGTAATACACGCGCAGTGCATTCGCCGCTGCCTGATCCAATTGCAAATGCTGCTGCAAATACGCGGTCATGCTGCTATTGATGTGCGGAAAGATGTGCGGCGTAGCATCATGCAGCGTATTGTCGAGATCGAAAATCCACAGCGGAGCCGTCACGCTTTATTTGCTCTTGATCAGCGTGCCCACACCCTCGTCGGTCAGTATCTCCAGCAGCAGCGCGTGTTTCACCCGGCCGTCGATGATATGCACCGAGCGCACGCCGCCGCGTGCCGCATCCAGCGCCGAAGCGATCTTGGGCAGCATGCCGCCGGACAGCGTGCCGTCCGCCACCAGGTCGTCGATTTGCCTGGGAGTGAGTCCGGTCAGCAGTTTGCCATTCTTGTCCAGCACGCCCGGCGTATTGGTCAGCAACACCAGCTTCTCGGCGTGCAGCACCTCTGCCAGCTTGCCGGAAACCACATCGGCATTGATGTTCAGCGTTTCCCCATCCGGCCCCACGCCGATCGGCGCGATGACAGGGATGAAATCGCCGGAATCGAGAAAGGCAATGATCGCCGGATCGATCTTGTCGATATCTCCGACCAGCCCGATATCGAGCATCTTGCCCGGCTCGGCTGTGCTCTCCAGCAGCAATTTCTCCGCGCGGATGAAGGAGCTGTCCTGTCCGGTCAGTCCGACCGCCTTGCCGCCGTGGCGGTTGATCAGATTGACGATGTCCTTGTTGACCTTGCCCAGCACCATCTCGACCATATCCATGGTCTCTTCGTCGGTCACGCGCATCCCCTGGACGAATTCGCCCTGCTTGCCGATGCGCTTGAGCATCTCGTTGATTTGCGGCCCGCCGCCATGCACCACCACCGGATTCATCCCAACCAGCTTGAGCAGGACCACGTCACGCGCGAAACTCTCCTGCAACACCGGATCGGTCATCGCGTTGCCGCCGTATTTGATGACGATGGTCTTGTCGAAGAAACGCTGGATGTAAGGCAGCGCCTCGGCAAGCACCAGGGCTTTGAGTTCTGCGGAAGCGGCTGAAAGCGGCATGACTTTTCCTCGGGGAATTTGCCGCGGATTCTACACCAGAATACAATCGGGCGGTACGTGCCGCCTGTCATTCCGGGAAAGCAAACGCTTACTGGATGGAGGTCAGCAAACGGAGGTTATGGGGTAGGGCCTGTGCGGTAATAACGTAGGGTGCGTTTACGCACCATCGCCAATTGGTGCGTAAACGCACCCTACAAAACTGCTTACCCCATTTCGTGTTTTTCGTGACTTTCGTGGACAACTGCTTTTTCCAGGTTCAATGATTATGCTTATGTCCATCTTCCGGCTTCGCGGTACTGGTCGCGGTCAGCGGTCTCACCTCTGCCTTTGTCTTGACCTTCACCGTGCGGTTGGCCACTTTGATGTTCAGCGTCAAGGGTATGTCTTTACCGGCCTTAAGCGGGGCTTTCAGTCCGACCAGCATCAGGTGATAGCCGCTCGTGCCGAGATCCACACGCTTGCCTGCGGGCAATTCTATAACCTTCACCTCGCGCATTTTCATCACCCCCTTCTCGTGTGTCATGCTGTGCATTTCCACTGTTCTGGAAGCCGGGCTGGACACCCCAAGCAATGTCGCGGCCAGTTTGCTGGTGATGGAAAAATCCACCCCCGCCGCTTCTTGCCCCGGAGCGGTGGCACGCGACCAGGCGCCTTCGACCTGAATGTCGCCCGCGTAAACGCTGGTGCTCAGAAACAAGGCTGCCAGCAGCCCACCGAACCGATACGACTTATGCATGGTAAGTTATCCCCTTTGATATTTATTGAGCTTTACATAATTCATGACTGTTAAGTGATTTACCGTAGGGCGGGCTTTGCCCGCCGCGTCGGGCGTAGCCCGACCTACGAGATGCGGAGACTCTGTCTTCAAATATGTAATCCTCAATAAGAATGAAGAACGTGAAGAGGGATTATACGCATCCGATGTCATAACAGGATTTACAGAAACAAAAAAACCGAAAGACTGCGTCGCGCCCCGGTTGACAGTGCCAAGCCAGGGGAGGGAGGGAGCACCTTGTCGGGGGATCAACCCTGACAGTCACGAATGACGGGATGCGCTGCAGTACTTTCGGCAAGGCTCATTATTGGTCAAATGAACCAGTCTGGGAATGCGGCATATCGTCGCACCCCCATGCCCTTTTCTCCGATTACAATAGGCGCATGAACAGCACGATACTTTCCTCCCTTCCCGGCCATAGCCAGTTGCGCCGCCTGGTCGCGTTGCGCAGCGTGGCGATCGCGGCACAACTCCTGACGCTTGCGGCGGTCTGGAAGATTCTGGAGTTGGAGCTGGATTGGCAACCGATGTTGCTGACTATCGCCACGCTCGCGTCCGTCAATCTGTTCAGCTGGCTGCGTTTGCGCAGCGACAAAGCGGTTTCCAACCTTGAGTTATTCGTCCAGTTGTGCACGGATGTATTGGCGCTCAGCATTTTGCTGTATTTTGGCGGCGGATCGACCAATCCTTTTGTCTCGCTATTTTTGCTGCCGCTGGTGATCGCCGCCGCAACACTGCCGGGCCGCTATTCCTGGGCCATGGCTGCGCTCACTGCGGCCTGTTACAGCGTATTGATGGTCTATTACGTTCCTCTGCCGCACAACCATCAGCACGATAGCGACAGCGCGTTCAATGCACATGTGCTGGGCATGTGGCTGGGATTTGTCATCAGCGCGGTGGTGGTGGCTTATTTCGTGGTACAGATGGCGCAGGCGGTGCGCAGCCGCGATGAGATGCTGGCACGCGTGCGCGAGGAGATCCTGCGCAACGAACGGATCGTCACGCTCGGCACCCAGGCTGCCGGCGCGGCGCATGAATTGGGCACGCCGCTGTCCACGATGGCGGTGGTGATCGGCGAGCTGCGGCACGATGTTGAATCCCGGCCTGAATGGCGTGACGGGCTGGCCATCCTCGAGGAACAAGTGCGCGGCTGTAAACGCATCCTCGACAAGATACTGGCAAACGCCCAGGACAGGGGAGCCGCCTTGCTGCGACCCGCAGACCAACTGGTGGCGGAGGTGCTGGATGAGTGGCAGTTGCTGCGCCCCGCCGCACAATACCGATACTCCTCCCCAACCCCTCCCAACCTCCCCAACCCCCCATCCCCCTTGTCAGAGGGAGAGCCAGGGGAGGAGCAGGGGAGGCCGGGAGGGGTTCCCGCACCGCTGATCAGCGTGGATGCGTCGTTGCGCGCCGCGCTGATGAATCTGCTCAACAACGCAGCGGATGCGTCCCCGCAGGCGATCGAGATTTGCTCGCATTGGGATGCGGAGAACTTCACATTGGAGATCCACGACCACGGAGAGGGACTGAGCAAAGAGGCGGCGCTCAAAGCCGGATCGGCATTCTTCACCACCAAAACAGGAGGGCACGGACTGGGTTTGTTCCTCGCCAATGCCACCATCGAGCGGATGGGTGGCTCGGTGCGGCTGTTCAACCGCAAGGAGGGCGGCGCGACCACGCTGCTGATGCTGCCGGTCGCCGGGAGCGGAACATGAATCAACACTGTGAAGAAGCGGCTTCGTTGCTGCTGGTGGACGACGACATCACCTTCTGCAAGGTGCTGAAAGCCGCCCTGGAAAAGCGCGGTTTCTGCGTTAGCGTGGCGCACAGTGTGGAACAGGCAGTTCCGCTGGCCGAAGCAAATCCGCCGGAATTCGCCGTGGTCGATCTGAAAATGGCCGGCGCGACCGGATTGGTTCTGGTCAAGAGATTGCACGAACTCGACCAGAACACGCGCATCGTGGTGCTGACCGGCTACGCCAGCATCACCACTGCGGTCGAGGCCATCAAACTGGGTGCGACGCAGTATCTCGCCAAGCCGGCCAATGCCGATGAAATCGTTGCTGCCTTCAATCACTCGCCGGACGGGAATACATCGCTCAGAGTACAGCCAACGCAGATCGGTAACCTGGAATGGGATCACATCCAGCGTGTGCTGCACGAACACGACGGCAACATTTCGGCCACCGCACGCGCACTCAACATGCACCGCCGCACGCTGCAGCGCAAGCTGACCAAGCCGCCTGCCGGCCAGAAATCAGGGTAAATTTGTTCTTGCAGATTTGTTCTAAAAATCAACGATGACTGATTTTTTATGAACCTTAGTGCAATCAAAAGCAGTAGGGTGGATAAGCGCAGCGCATCCACCATGCCAGCTCAAAAAGGTGGATGCGCTGCGCTTATCCACCCTACATTTTTCGCCGGGAGGTTAATCGCGGCCAGGAGGCCGCTCCCACGGGTGCCCGGCTAGAAGTTTTACAGACCAATACATCACTTTTGAATGAAAATTGGAATAAGCGCTGACTGGATGCGCGGTCCGGTCATCACCATGCCGGGACTATCACCCGGCAACGCGCAGGAATATAATTGCTTACCGTAAAAATCCTCCCGGCCATGAAATTCATACTCCTGTTCATCAGTCTGCTGCTGCCCTCAGCCAGCCATGCACTTTTGCCGCCGCCACCGGCACCGCCCGCACCCATCCTGGCAGCCAAGTCATATCTGTTATACGACTACACCAGCAATCAGGTATTGGTGAATCAGAACGGGGATGATCGCATGGAGCCTGCTTCGCTGACCAAGCTGATGACCGCTTACCTGGCCTTTGATGCGCTCAAGCACGGCACGCTTGCGCTGGGACAGCGGCTGAGTGTTCCCGCCACTGCGGTGCGCAACATCAGCGGCGAATCGCGCATGCTGCTCAAGGCCGGACAAACCGTGAGCGTGGATGAACTGTTGCATGGCCTGATCGTGCAGTCAGGCAACGATGCAGCCATCACACTGGCGGTCAATATCGCGGGCAGCGAGGCGGGTTTTGTCGACATGATGAACAAGGAAGCGAAACGGCTGGGCATGAATAACACCCATTTCGCCAATCCGGTCGGCCTGCCGGCTGCGCAACACTACAGCAGCGCATACGATCTGGCCCTGCTGGCCGCCGCCATCGTGCGCGACTATCCGCAACACTACCCGATGTTTTCCCTGCGTAACTACACTTTCAACGACGTCACCCAGTCCAATCGCAACCGCCTGCTGTGGCTGGACCCCTATGCGGACGGCCTGATGACCGGGCGCACCGAGTCTGCCGGATATTGTATCGCCGGCTCGGTCAAGCGCAACGACCGGCGTCTGATCTCGGTGCTGTTCGGCGCAGATTCAGACAGGCTGCGTGCTACCGAAAGCCAGAAGCTGTTGAATTTCGGTTTCCAGCATTTCGATGCCGTCCGGCTTTATGAGAAGAACCAGCCTGTCGCCAGGCTGCGCATCTGGAAGGGCACCGGGAGCCACCTCGATATCGGCTTCCGCCGCGATCTTTTTCTGACCATCCCGAAGGGGACGCTAGGCCAGCTCAAGGCGACGATGGAAACGCGCCAGCCAGTCTTTGCACCGGTCAGCGGCGGACAACAACTGGGCGTGCTGAAACTGACACTGGACGGCATACCCTATGCGGAATTCCCGCTGGTGGCATTGGACAGCGTGCCGCTGGCGAACGTGTTTTCGCGCGGGTGGGACAGCATCCGGCTGTTTTTTCAATAAGGAATAGCAAATGACGATTTATCTGAACGGGCACTACATGCCCATCGAGGAAGCGAAGATTTCCGTGCTGGATCGCGGTTTCATATTTGGCGACGGCGTGTATGAAGTGATTCCGGTGTATTCGCGCAAGCCGTTCCGCCTGGAATCACACTTGCAGCGGCTGCAACACAGCCTGGACGGCATCAAACTCGCCAACCCGCACAGCGATGCGGAATGGACAGCCATCATCAACGAGCTGATCGCGCGCAACACTGCGCAAGACCAGTACCTGTATCTGCACATCACGCGCGGCGTGGCCAAGCGCGATCACGCTTTTCCCAGCCCGCCGGTCAAGCCGACGGTGTTCATGATGAGCAACCCGCTGCTCACCCCGCCCGCCGCCCTGCTCGCCAGCGGCGTGGGCGCGGTAAGCGCGGAGGATAATCGCTGGCTGCGCTGCGACATCAAGGCGATCGCACTGCTGCCCAACGTGCTGCTGCGCCAGATGGCGGTCGATGCGGGCTGCGCGGAAACCATATTGATACGCGAGAATGAATTCATGACCGAAGGCGCGGCCAGCAACATCTTCGTGGTAAAGAACGGCAAGCTGCTCGCGCCGCCCAAGGACAACCTGATGCTGCCCGGCATCACCTACGACGTGGTGCTGGAAATCGCCGCCGCCAACCATATTCCGCATGAAGTGCGGCGCATCGCCGCCGCCGAAGTGTTCGACGCGGACGAACTGCTGCTCACATCAAGCACCAAGGAAGTGCTTGCGATCACCACACTGGACGGCAAGCCGGTCGGCACAGGCAGACCGGGCGCGATGTTTGCCAGACTGCACAAGCTCTATCAGGATTTTAAGCGCGATGTGATGCGTGCCACATGATTCCAACCCCATTTCATCGGTGACACTGTGTTGACTTCCTCGCTCACTCCTAGCCGTGCCAAATGCACTGTCAGCGTCGTTCGCTCGTCGTCGCCTTGTTTCACCTTCGAAACGGGGCTGGAATAATTATGTTGACCGCCAGCCTGATCGAATACCCCTGCGAATTTCCGCTGAAGATATTCGGTCAGCAACAGGCCGGATTTGCCCAGGCCGTGCTGGAAGTGGTCAACAAACATGATCCGGACTTTGTCGCCGCCAGCATGGAAATGCGCGCCAGCAGAAACGCGCGCTATATCAGCCTGACCTGCACGGTGCACGCGACTTCGCGCGAGCAGCTCGACGCGATCTATCAGGAACTGTGCGACCATCCGATGGTCGTGATGGTTCTTTAATGACCGTGAAAAGTGAAACATAACCCCTCCCAGCCTCCCCTTATCAGGGGAGGAGCCAGCTTCCCCCCTGATAAGGGGGGATCGAGGGGGGTTGCGCTTCACCCTTCACCCCCGATCATCCACTCACTGGGCCTGGTCGAGTATCAATCTACCTGGGATGCGATGAAGCGCTTCACCGCCGAGCGCAGGCCCGAGACGCGCGACGAGATATGGCTGGTGCAGCACCCCCCCGTTTACACGCAAGGCCTGGCGGGCAAACCGGAACACCTGTTGCACAGCACGAACATCCCGGTAATAAAGATCGATCGCGGCGGACAGATCACCTATCACGGCCCCGGCCAGATCGTCGCCTACCTGCTGCTCGACCTGCGCCGCTGGAAGATCAATGTGCGCGAACTGGTGCGCTTGATGGAGCAGGCGGTAGTCGACCTGCTCGGCGAATTCGGCGTGGCTGCGCAAGGCCGCGAGGATGCGCCCGGCGTGTATGTCGGCGAAGCCAAGATCGCCTCGCTGGGATTGAAGATCAAGAACGGCTGCTGCTATCACGGCCTGGCGCTGAACGTGGACATGGACCTGACCCCGTTCGCCAACATCAACCCGTGCGGCCAGGCCGGACTGCGCGTCACGCAAGCCTGTGAATCAGGCATCACCGTCTCGATAAATGAACTGCAAGCGCAACTGGCGCAGAATTTGATACATGGGCTACAGCAACATTTTTTGAAAAATACACCAAAGGGCACCTCTAATAATTGACATTATTTTCGGCCATACTGAATTTATTGAGCTTTACATAATTCATGACTGTTAAGTGATTTACCGTAGGGCGGGCTTTGCCCGCCGCGTCGGGCCGCTTCGACAGGCTCAGGACAGGCGTAGCCCGACCTACGAGATGCGGAGATTCTGTCTTCAAATATGTAATCCTCAATAAGCGCAAGATAATTAGAGAGAATTTGAATATTTTGCGAGCTTCCACCTTGCGGCGGAATGCCTGCTTACCCTATTTTGTGTTGTTTCGTGGCTTTCGTGGACAACCAAGTTTTTTAGTCTCTTATCGGTTAAGTCTTCGCAATTTGTACGAAAAACTTTTGTCCCGGCACCGGTAAGAAGAAATTTCGCGCAAAGACGCAAAGGCGCGAAGAAAAACAAAAACGGTGTTGATTCTCTTTGCGTCTTCGCGCGAGAATCATTTTTTGGTTCCGGCACGTCCGGCTTGGGTTAATTCCATTTCCCCTTCAAAACAGGAAGAATCTTTTTGTGGGAGCGGCCTCCTGGCCGCGACAGGCTTATCGCGGTCAGGAGGCCGCTCCCACCAATACATCACTTTTGAATGAGAATTGGAATAAATCGGGCAGCTACGGTAGCTTGCCTGCCGCGACCATGCGGTTGGCAAGTATGTTGGGCGTGACCCACCCGACCAGATCGTCGAAGTCGGATGTCGGGATGCGGCTGACGTATTTCCAATCAGAACTGTGATCGGTGTTTTCCTGCTCGTCGGTGCTGCCGGCGGGCCGTTGTGTTCCCTGCGGGGTATAGGCGCCCGCGCCATTCTTGCCATGCGAAATGATGATTGCCGGTACGTCGTTCGCGACAGTCGTTACCCATGTTGCGGCGGAATATATATCCGGATCGCCGGCGGAACATAATCCAAAAGTTGCCTGCGTTGGCGCCGGGCTGGGGGTGCAGCCGCCATAAGTGGCACTGGCGATGGAATCGGCGAAATCGGAACTGACGCGATAAGTAAATCGATTTCCCCAGCCATCCGTTTCACTGGTGCCGAGAGTGACCCAGGGCACTACGCCGTACGCATTAGCGGCAAAACCGGCGTTACTGCAATCCGGGTATTCATTGCCCGCATAAACTCCTGAAAAGGACTGCCCTGTGGGAGTAGCCGCTCTGGCAGCACAGGGCAGCCGGCCATTTCTAAGGGCAAAACCGATCAGCGCATCACTGATCTCGCTCATCTGTTTGCGCGTCTCATTGGTGCGTTGCTGCTCCATCTGGCTGGAAATCGTAGGCACCAGGCCGACCAGCAGCAGCGTGATGATCAGCAACACCATCGCGATCTCGACCAGCGTGAAGCCATATTGTGTTTGCTCAGGACAGGCGTACTTTTTCATTTGAACACCGTGACATCGTTGAAGGTGGCCGAGACCGGGCTTTGCTGAAAAGTGGATGTGCCACTGAGGTTGGTGCCTTCCAGATAGTTGCTTTGGTCGTTTTTCTGGGCAGTGCTGGTGCGTGACTGGGTTCCCAGTTTTTTCCCCGCCACGATGACCACAAAGGATTTGTCGTTGTCGGTGGAAGGCGGATTGACCGTAAGGCATATAGCGCTCGGGCAGACATGATTATGGGTCATGTTATGGGGGCGTAGGCTGTGCGCGAGACCATAAAAAACCATTTCTTTCCAGTTCACCCACCAGTTGGAATTGTTCAATGTGCAAGTTGCACCCCAGCCGTTCTTCATGCCGCCGCTCTGGGTCGAACTGCAGGTGCTGCCGCCGGTGTCGCTGCATGTTTGCGCAAAGGGCAGGTCAGGCACATGACCAAACTTCAATTGATCAGTATCATTGTAAACGACTGATCCGCTGCTGATGGTGCGTGTCGTTGCCCACGGGTAGTAGCCATCATTGGGTGAGATACCCCGGTTTTGGGGTATCGCGGCATATTCGGTGAGGCAGCTTTTCACTTCTGCAGCCACCCGCTTTTGTACGGGTTGCATGATGTTGTCCTGCGTGATGACCAGCAACTGGTCGTTTACGATTGCCCGGCCGGTGCTGTCCAGTACAGGACCTTGAATGAATCCATCGGTTGCAGAACTGTCAACAAAGCCGGCGTTGTCTTGAGTGTTGCCGCCTACCGTGACGATATCCAGATAGTTGTTAGCAGAGTTGACACCTCCGCTGCTGCGGTCCTGCATTGAGCCGCTGCCCTGGCGCTGCAGTACCGCGCCGGGGGCGATGATGACTGCTGCTGCCCCGCTGGTTCCGCCGCCATCGTTCAATATGCTGCCATCGGCTGCGAATACGGTGATGGTCCCAGGGGTGTCGCTGTTCAGGCAGCCGGTGACGAGTTCGGAGTTGTTGCACGTGGATCGCGTATTGTTCTTGAACCTGTTTGAAACGGCATACCATAGCCTTTCGCCGCTGCCATCGCGCAGATCCGGCAACCCCAGCGTTTTCCAGGGCAGGCGGCCCAGCCGTGCAGCCTGGCCGGTGCTGCCGTCTGCGCTGCCGCAGGAGCTTTCCGCATTACCGTCGTTGTCGGTGTCGGGGCAGGGCAGGTCGCCGGGACGCGGGCAATTGGAGGTGGCGGCGCAGGCAACGTCCGAACTGCTCACCAGCACCTTTACAGAGAATCCGATCAGCGCATCCTTGGCCTGCGCCAGCGCGGCGGAGGTCTTTTCCTGGCGCGCGTTTTGCAGCGCGGAGATGCTGAGCGCGCCGGCCAATACGGAGGCAACCCCTGCCACCATGATCACGATCATGATCATCAGCGCTGCGCCGTGCTGATTGGCTCTGCCGTGACGGTGTAGGCGTGGTGCGCGCATGGCGGATTATTGTCCCGTATTGGCGGCCGGGTTGATCAATACCTTTTGCCCGACCTTGACCTTGACCGGTTTTGATAGCCCCGGCACGGCGACCGGCAGACTTTCCGGTGCGCGCTCGTCGCTGTCGCCTGCCTGCTGCGGCACGCCGTTGATCCAGGCGGTGCGTTTGCCCCCGTGCTGCTGCACGATACCGTTGACGGTCAGGGCGCGGCCGCTGCCACTGCCACCGGAGCCGCTATCCTGCGGTTTGGAATATTCCAGTTGCGCACGCTGTTCCGGGGTGAAGAACAGCCGCCCCAATGGTTCGGCGCTGGCTAGCGTTGCTGCCATTAATCCAAAGGCGCACAGGCCGATTTTGAGGGGTAGGGGCACGGCGCGCCGTGCCCCTACGGAAAAGGCAATCAAGCAAATTTTAAGAGTTGATTTCATCCATATATGTCCATTAGGCAGAAATTCCACCCCAACCCCTCCCAACCTCCCCTTGTCAGGGGAGGAGCAGACCGAGCACTCCCCCTGACAAGGGGGAGCTGGAGGGGGTTTAGAGGCTAATGGATTATTTGGGTTCATCCCTAATGGATTATCTGGGTTCATGGTTGGGCGTTCCTGTTCTTGAGGGTGATCCAGCCGCCGCTGCATTCCGCCCTGAGCTGTGACGCGCCTGCCTTGGCGCCTTCCTCATTGCTTGCGCTGCGCTGCAACGTGCAGCCTTCGAGTTGATACCAGCCATCGATCTTCTTGCGCAACGCGGTGAAAAAATCCACCAGTTGTTCTTCATGCAGCAGGTCGAACCTCAGTTTTGTCTCGCTGTAGTGTATGTCGAAGTTGCCGCTGTCGAAAGGCGGCTGAGGGGCGTATTTTTTTTGCGGGGCGATGTTGTAGCCGAAATCGGTCACCAGATTCATCTGACGGAGTTTTTCCAGGCCTTCCATCCAGTCAAGGCGCTGGTCGTCGCCGATGATCTTGCGCTTGATCAGCGCGCCATATTCGTCGGCGTATATCGACATGTTTTCCCGGTCTTCCTGTGCCGCTGCCAAACGCCTGCGCGCATCATTGCCCATGTTGCGCGCGTTGTGCAGATCACTTTGCGCCTTTTTCGCATATTCGTTGCTGATGTACAGAGTGGCCGCGCTGACAAGAGCCGATGCGCAAAATGCCAGGATGCCCCAGCGCAATACCGGGAAGTCGGATTTGGAAAATTTCATGCCGGCGGTCTCCGGGTGATTTTCAGGGAAAAATCGAGCGCGTGCTCGCTCGTTTCACGTTTGTCTGCAATGCTTCCGCTCGGGCTGATATCGAACGGTTTGGTCAGAACCGTCACCTGATAGCCATGCGCAGTCAAGTCATTCTGGAAGGTTTCCAGATAATTCAGCGCGGCACGGTAATCATTCGCAAAATCCAGCAGGTGTCCCTTGAGTGTGATGACCTGGGCCGGGACATCGGCAAGGGTGTTGCTCGCGACCGGCTCGGCTGCACTCATCTGCCAGGCGAGGTCGTCAAGATGAATCTGCAGGTGACGGTCAAGCGTTGCGCTGATCGGACTCATGATGTCCAGCGGAATGGGTGAGTACCGGTCGAGCTTTCGCATCACGGATACGCCGGCCTTCATATCCGCAGCGGGAGCATAAGTGTTCGGAAAGGCGAGCGTGACTTGCTGCACTTCGTTCAGGGTCTGTTGCGCCTGGGCTTTGAGCGCTGCGGCTTCCGTGGCATCGCTGCCACTTTCCCAGAAACTGTTCGCGCCCCACAATATTGCTCCGAGCAGCAGCATCCCGCTTGCCAGGTTGAGCGCGTGCTTAAGTTGCCATAGCGAAAAGTAGTGCGTGTGTTGTGCATTCGCATAATGGCTTTTCGGCGGGTGTGCCACGAGCTGGTGCAAAAAGATCTGGCTGGCATCCGAGTCTGTGAAGCGATAGCCGATCCTGAGTTGTTTGCCGACTTCCGCGATATCCGCGAAGCCGTAGCGCATATCAGCGTTCTTGGGCAATTTGTCCTGCAGTTCGTTGCAGTCTTCCGTATGGCACAGGATGAGTACATCGAGTGTTTGACCCGAAGGGAGCAGGCTCAGACTCTTCAAATATTGATAGGTGCGGGCGAGTTCCTTCACCACGGCATCGTGGAATGTCAGGTCGGCGTGAACCGGTGTCAGCCGGGAGACCTGCAAATGATGTTCGCTGAAATAGGTTTGCCGCAACCCGGAAAATTTTTCCCAGGAAACAAGCAGCAGGTGATTCGAGCGATGATCCTTGATCAGCGGTGCGCTGATCTGCGGCACCGAATAGATTCCGACGAGCGGGGTCTGCTGCGCCAGCATGATGTTCAGCCAGGGCGTGATGAGCGACGGATTGGTCAATGCCGAGAACAGCATGTCATCGTCGCGCCGCCCGGTCTTTTGACGGTGCAGCAGAGTGGCCTGGTGGAAAGGTGTGCCGCGATAAAACTGGTCGAACTTGCGTTGCAACAACGCGGTGCGGTTGCCGCCGCTCAGGTGAGGGACGATCTCGTGGCGGAAGTCTTCCTCGATCAGATCGGTCAGCAAGTAAGCCGGACACTTTACCGATTGCAGGAAAGACGCGAAATCTTCCCGCCCTTCGGCGGAGTCGGTGAAGTCGCGTTGCACAGCGATATGGCCGCCCGCCATGTGCTGGGCATGGAGATGGTTGGCACTCAGGAATAGCAGCAGAGCGTGTTTCATCAGGGGACCTCTAAAAATTAATTTTGCGGGATGAAGTTTCGTAGGGTGGATAAAGGCACATCGTGCCGTATCCACCGTTCCGCATGGTGGATACATGCTTCGCACTTTATCCACCCTACTGCACTCTTTTTGGAGTGCGGCGACGTGTCGCCGCTTTTAAAGCGCAGACATGTCTGCGCACTCCAAAACACTACGCCCACTGGTTGGCAAGAGATTCGCCCGAAGAGGTTTAACCCGGTTGGATTTATAGAGGTTCCCATCAGAATTGCACCTTGCCGATTATGTCATAGATGGGCGACAGCACCGACAACATGACCCAACCCAGCAATGCTCCCAGGATCAGGGTCATGGTCGGTTCGATCATCACCTGCACTTTTTTGATCGAATCCTTCACGTCGCGATCATAAAAATAGCTGACGTTGAGCAGTGCCTTATCCAGCGAACCGGTGGCTTCGCCGACTTTCAGCATGCGTATCACCAGCGGCGGGAACATGCCGGTGTTCTGGAAACTCTGGGTCAGATTCTTTCCTGACTCGATCTCAAGCGTGACATCGGTCAGGCTTTTGGCGACGGCGCGGTTGTTGACCACGTCGCGGGCGATGGCGATGCAGTCGAGGATATTGATGCCGGAGCCGTACATGATCGCGAAGGTATTGGCGAAACGCGCGAGGATGATCTTGCGCAAGATCGGGCCGGTCACCCAGAGGTTGAGTTTCAGATTATCGAACCTGAATTGCATCTCCGGACTGGAGTTGATGACCAGTTTGGTGACGATGGGCAGGATGACAGGAATCGCGATGAGCGCATACCAGTAATCCACGAAGAACGCCGAGGTGGCGAGCAATATGCGCGTCTGGATCGGGATCTCCTGCCCCATGCCCTGGATGAAGCCGACCAGTTGCGGCACCAGGTAGATCATCAGAAAGAAGGTGATCGCCACCACGATGGTGCCGACGAAAGCCGGATAGATCATGATGGTCTTGGTGTGCGAGGCCATTTCGTCCTGCCACTTCAACGATTCGGTGATGTGTCCGAACACTTCCGGCAGACGCCCGCTTTCTTCACCGGCATGCGTCAGGCTGACAAAAATCTTGTCGAACGCATCGGGATGCTGCGCCATCGCCTGGGAAAGTTTTTTGCCGCCCTCGATGGATTCGACCAGATTGGCGATGACTTCGCGGAAACCCGGGTCGTTCATCGTGTCGCGCAGATCGGCGAGGCTTTCCAGCAACGGCACGCCGGCACTGGTGAGTTGTTCGAGGTTGAAAAAGAAAGTGATCAACTCGGGGCGTTTGACTTTTTTGCGTCCGATGCTGAAGTTGCCACGGTCTATTTTTGCATCGATCAGATCCAGACCGCCGCGTTTCAGGCGCAGTTCCAGGTCCACCACATTTGCGGCATCCTGCAACCCCTTCAGGGACTTGCCCTGGCCGTCTATCGCCCGATAGGAATAGAGTGACATTTATATTCCTTAATTCCAGTTTGCGTTAACAACAACAATAACCTCGTGCGTTTACGCACCAGTTGGCGATGGTGCGTAAACGCACCCTTGTACATTATTGAGGATTACATATTTGAAGACAGAGTCTCCGCATCTCGTAGGTCGGGCTACGCCTGTCCTGAGCCTGTCGAAGCGGCCCGACGCGGCGGGCAAAGCCCGCCCT
>Ga0209751_10000565_pt1 | contig 39755 bp, 30 predicted proteins | sample RifCSP13_1_FD_184019 | JGI IMG/M metagenome (GOLD analysis project Ga0209751, IMG submission 184019) | Soil microbial communities from Rifle, Colorado - Rifle CSP2_sed 13_1 (SPAdes) (version 2) | ecosystem: Environmental > Terrestrial > Deep subsurface > Rock core/Sediment | place: Rifle...
CCTCCGCCAGGCGGGCGAGGTCGGCCTGCCACTGCGCCCGCTCCGCCTCCCACTCCTGGGCGAGGGCGGCCAGCCGCGTCTCCAGCTCGGCGCGCTGGGCCTCGGCGGCCTGGCGAGCCTGAGCCAGACTTCCATTCTCGGCTTCCAGGTCCTGGGCCCGCGCTTGCGAAAGGGCGATCTGCTGCTGAAGTCCTGAAAGCGCCTCCTCCCGCTCGATGACCTGCTGCTCAGCGTGGGCCACCAATTTCAGATACGGTGTGTGGGATTTCCGCTTGGGCTTCCCGCCATGGGCTGCATCTTCGTAGATCTTTTCCAACATAGCAACATGAGCCTCCATTGACACAAGGTTGCCGGGCCGGATGTTTCGGCGCATTTGCACAAGAAGATCCGGCGCGTCGAGGATCCCCTGGATCTGCTTGGCCAGATCCGCCGCATCGCCCGCCCGGAATTTCAGACCTGCCCCTCCGATCCGTTGCGGGAGCGCGCCACGATCCGAAACGATCACGGGGAGCCTCAGGTGAAACGCTTCATCCAAGGTGAAAGAGTACGATTCGCAGGTCACGGAAGGAAAGACAGCAAGGTCCAGATCGAAGCCGAGGAGATCTTTCGGGCGGTAGGCGCCGTGGAACCGCACGGTGATCCCATGCGACAGGTCCCGGAGCCGGCGCTCATATTCCCGATCCGAGGCCGTTCCGATCAGGTAGAGCTCGACGGCGGACGGATCGCGAAGCAGACGGACGGCCTCGAGAATCAGATGCGTCCCCTTGAGGTACATCAGATAGCCCCAGTAGCCGATCTGAAGCGGGCGCTTGGGGTATCGCGGGCCCGTCCGTTTTCGACGGGGCGAACCGATGGTCGGAACGCTTCCGTGTGGAAGGACGATGAACCGGTCCCCATTCAACCCATGCAGCTCGCGGAGAAAGGCATAGTGCGCCTCCGATGGAGCGATGATTGCCGCCGCCAGGGCGAGCTCCGATTCCATGAGTTCTCGGCGAAGCGCCAGCGCGCTCGCAATCTCCCGGTCCCCCTGCCACGGACCGCGCTCGGCGCAGGTCAGGCAAGGGGCGGTTGCGGGAGGCTCCTCGCAAAAGGCCTTGTCCCATCGAATCCTGTGGACTCGCGGACATGATGACCAGACATCGTGGAGCGTGGCGACGACCGGGATCGCCAGATCGCGGCAGATAGCCACCAGGTTGTTGGTCAACCGCTGCCAGTGATGGAGATGCACGACATCCGGACTCAATAGAGCCAACAGGTGTCGCGCCAGGCCCTCAGCCTCGGGATCGTACTCGTCCGTCCAGCGTCGCGGACGCCTGGAATGTCTCAGATAGCGGGCGACCGGTAGCCCATCCTGTTCGATGAGTTCGAGGGTCGGTCTCGGCGCCGTGCGATCCGAGCCGGCCAGGACCGCGCACTCGTGACCCCGTTTCAATAGCCACCGAGCCACCGCCTCACAGTATCGCTCTGTCCCGGCGATGAATTCCGGCGGGTATCCGTGGACCACCTGCAGAACCTTCATGAACAATTACCGAGGCGAAAGGCCTCGACGTACCGAGCCGACAGGAGGAACAGGGTCCGAAAGGCGTTCAGTCCCTCGATCACTCGCAAGTAATCGTTGTAGCGGAGCTGGCTCTGATATTGCTCGATCGCCTTGCGCTTCCGGTGCCACACTGCGCTGATATCAATCACGTGGGATGGCTGGATTGTCGCCCAGATCTCATAGCAGAAGTCGCCGATCGCCGGTGTATATCGACGGAGCGCCTCTTCGACCCCAACTCCCAGAGCCCAGTGATCGGGATGGATCTCCAGCGTTGAAGGCCGGTAGATGATGTCCGGCCGATCTGCCTCGAACAACGCCTCCAGGCGTTCGGACAAGCCCTGCGCATCCGCGAGCTTTCCATCCGGATACTCCCAAAAGACCAGATCATCCACGCCCATCACTGCCGCTGCCCGTTGGGCTTCCCCCCGCCGCAACTGCACGTAATCTTGCCCGGCGTAGTAGCCCAGCGCATCCCCCGCTGCGCCATCCGTGACGAAGACAACCTTCACATGATCACCCTGGTCGCTATGCTGAATCATGGCCCCACCGCATCCCAAGGCCTCATCATCCGGATGCGGCACTACGACCAGGACCCGGCCACGGGGAGGGGCTGTCAGGATCACGGGAGCAGCAGGCAGCATCCTCATCAACCCCTCCAAACCTAGATCCCGGAACGCGGGGCTACGAACCTGCAACACAGAACTCGGTCAGTAGATGTCCGAATCGCCCATGGTATAGTACCAGTGGGCATCGAGGAGCGCAAAGGGCACCGCTCCCGTAAATGACCGCACCCCGATGAAGTCAGTCTCAACTGCCTGAAACCCCCGGTTGAGGAGGTACTGGTGCCAGGTGGAGGAGGGGGGCAACCATGCCCGGAGTTCCTTCATCCCTGCCAACCGGGCTTCTTCGACGCATCGTTCCAGGAGCTGATCTGCCGCAGCCACGGCCCCGGAGGGCACCAGCCAATCCACGAGACACGCCACCGGCTGATCCTCTAGGCCAATTCTCAGCACGGCGATCCCCAGAGCCGGAATGCCCATCGCGCCTCCCGCCAGGAAGAGCCTGTACGTCACGCCAGGACAGTCAGCGTATCGCCAGTTCAAATATCGGGTATCCCGGACGGTCGCAACCCTCAACTCCGTCCGGCACCGCTCCCACAGCCGATCCACCGACGCATCAAAGCGATCGACTCGGCGAACCGGAGAGCAGATTTGACACCACAGCTTCAGGATTCGCCGCCACAGGGTCCGGTGTGGCTCACCATCCACCGACCTCACCAGTCTCACGGCGTGGTGCGGGATAAATTCGTTCAGTCGTTGCACCATGCGCATTATCTCGGGCGTTGGAAACCCGTACATAATGGCCGAGCGGTCGTGAGCGCCGCAGTCCTGGGTGATCTTCGTCAAGAGGCTGGTTGAGATGCCGGGTTTTTTCAGCCCCAGACGATAGTCTCGATCCACCATGTTGTCAGCAAGTATTAAGAAGACAAAGGGCTTCTTGTCCACCGTGGCCCGGACCGGGATCCCCGCGTAATGTCCGACGATCTTTCCGGCATCGGTGACCGCAACCAAGATCTGGGCGCCCTCGGGATTGTCCCGATACCTCCACCGCCAATGAGCCAGGGAGCGCTCTTTCCCAAAGACGCGGTGGAAAAGCCCGATGATCTGATCCTCATCCCCTGGCCGGTATAAACGAAGCGACCAGTGCCCTGGTTGGTCCGCGAGGGTCACACCTTTTTCCACGACCAGATTCTCAGGGGTTCTAGAGTCGGTAGATCTACCAGGCCAGCGTAATACCATTCGGGCTGGAATCATTCCCACGTCGGCCGCGGTATCCGGCACTCAGGCTTGTCCAGGAATGCGCCTGCTGCCGGCACAAATCCCCCGTAGGTGACTGCGAGCAAAATCTCCTGCCCATCCCCCGGTTGTCGCGGGCCCGCCCCTGCCAGCAGACAACCGACCGGTCCTTCTTACAACCGTCCGGAAAGACAACAGGATGCCGCCCTCGTGGCATTTTCTATCGGCTGCTGAACAGCCGAGGCGTTGAAGTCAGGCATCGGGTTCGGCATAACCTTGAGCCATCTCCGCTGCGTCCTTCGGAGCCAATGAGATCACTTTGGTGGTCACACCTTCCTGGGATGCCTCAACACTCCACTCGTGTTTCAGTTGAAGCATACCAAGGGCGATGAAGGGCTGGCTGACCCAGAAACTACATGCCTTCCACAGTCCCTCGTACGGATGCAGGCCGGACTCGTCCAGCAGATGCACACACACAAAATACTCTCCCGCCAGAAGCTGGAGGTTCGGGAACCTGAGGATCACTCTCCCGGAGGTGGGGGGGGGCGCAATCCCATCCAAATGCGTCCCAATCCCGTAACATTCGATCCCATCGTTCCGAAGAATCCTGACGCCGACATGGACTGTGGTGGGCGCCCTGGGGACCTCATAAGAGACGGCAACCGTCAGATCGTCACCAGTCTCCAGCGTCTGGCGCGACACGGCCTGACCATTGACAATGAGGGACGCCTCAGAGATCCAAGGAGCTGGTTTCGGTCCCAGGTCGCGGCCCGCCGGCCTTGGAGCCGTCGGCGCGGAGGTCTTCTCGGAAATTCGATCCCGCAAATAGCTCTCGTATTCGTCCACCACCTTCAAGGTTTCCCCGATCATGGCCACACGTCCGTCGCGAAGCCAGATGACTTGGTCACAGATCATCCGGACCTGATAGGTATTGTGAGAGCAGAACAGGATCGTCTTTCCCGCCTTCCGGAACGCCTCGATGCGATCGATGCAGCGTTTCTGAAAGTATTGATCCCCAACCGATAGCGCCTCATCGAGGATCAGGACTTCCGGGTCCACGCTGGTGGCGACCGCAAAGGCCAGGCGGAGGTACATCCCCGTGGAGTACATCCTGACGGGCCGGTCAATGAAATCGCCGATCTCCGCAAAGGAGACGACTTCCTGAAACCGCTCTTCCATCTCTCGCTGGCCGATCCCCATGATGGCGCCACTCATGAATGCATTCTCCCGTCCCGTGAACTCCGGATTAAAACCGGCGCCCAGCTCGAGGATGGCCGAGATCCGCCCACGTACTTGCACGGCGCCGTATGTCGGGGTTAACGTGCCGGCCAAGAGCTGGAGCAGAGTGCTCTTGCCCGAGCCGTTGTCTCCTATCAGGCCGAACGTCGAGCTGACCGGGGCACGAAAGGTGACCTCCCTCAGGGCCCAGAACTCCCGGTGACACTTCCGGCGTCCACGGAGGAGAAACTCCTTCAGACGGTCTTTGGGATCGGCGTAGATCCGGTACACCTTGGTGAGGCTATGGGCTTCGATCGCGTACATCAGATCACATCAGCGAAGGCTTTCTGCACCCGCGCAAACACGCGATAGCCCAGCAGAAAAACGACGAGGGAGAAGCCGACCAGGGTGGCAAGGGTACCCGATGGCGGGAGTTGACCCTTGAGGATCAGGCTGCGGTAGGATTCAACTAGGGCGTACATCGGGTTAATCACAAGGATGAAGCGAAGCCGCTCCGGGATCAGGTCCGGCGGGTAGAAGATCGGGGTGAGAAACACCCAGATGGTCATGACCATCCCGCAGACCTGACCCAGGTCCCGGACAAAGACGGTGATCCCCGCGACGATCCAGGCCAGGCCGACGGTCAAGCCGAACTGGAGCAGGAGGATGAGCGGCAGGATCAGGATCAGCGGGCTGAAGGGGTGTGCGGTGACCAGCAAGGCGACCAAAAGGATGACCAGCCCGACGAGCTGATTGAAGATCCCGGAGACGACCGGATAGATCGGCAAGATCTCGGAGGGAAATATGGTCCGCTTGATCAGATTCGCGTGCTCCAGGATGACGCCGGTGGAGCGATTCACCCCCTCGGCGAACGCATTCCACGGCAGCAGCCCGCAAAACAAGTAGATGGCGAAACTGCCCGTCCCCTCTGCCGCCCCCACCCGGACCCTGAGGATGGCCGAAAAGACATACGTATAGAGGACCAGCATTGTTAGCGGGTGCACCACTGACCAAAAGAGGCCGATGGCGGACCCTTTATACCGGGCCTGCAGATCCCGTTTGACAAAGTTCTTGATCAGGGCTCCATGTCGGTAGAGCCCAAGGACAGGACCCATGATTCCCCTCTGAACTCCCCCGATGGCCCATGGCGGCATACATGGCAGGACGTGAGTATACGGACGAATCGGCGAGAAGGTCAAGGTAAAAACGGCTTCCAACCTTCACCTCGCCCAATTCGAATTGGCGTGCTTTCGGCGATGGCGCTTTCCACCCCCGCAAGATCAGTGTAACTTGCGGCGAAGGACCAGACTCCGGCGTAGACGGGTCCACGATATCTCGCTGTGACGGCCCCTGCAGACTGCCAGAACCCTTGCTCCCATGGGCCATAATACATCGTGAGAACCTGCCAGGGACCGGGGGCATCGATTCGAAGGTCAATCCAGTAGGAATCACGGGAAACAGAACAAGAGATCTTAGGTGGGGCAATTGTGCGTCGCGCTAGGTCAGACTCAATCTGATCAACGGCGCGAGCCGTCTCATCCCGCCATCGCGGTGTCTGACCGTCTTGGTACACGAAGACCTTCATGGTGGCTCCGCTGCGAAGCCGCTGCGCCAACCGATAGTTGGCCAGAAACGGACGCGGCTCAATGACGCGGAAGCGCACGGATGGTGCGACGCTGGAGAGCCTTAGCATCCCCTCCAGAAACCAGGCATCCTGATAGACCAACACGAAGGTCGTATCCTGATCGCTCTCTCGAAGCAGTCTTAATGCCGACCGTGTGGCTGCTTGCCCTTGATCAGCTTCAACGCGGTAGAGGCGCATAGCCTCTACCGACCCCTTTGCGATAACCACCGTGCAGATAGCCAATGCCAGAGCTCCGATCGCCTGAAGCGAGAGACGGTTTGATTTCCACCACACCGCTATCGAGTCAGCGAAGCAGGCGACGAGAACGAGGGCCGGCAGGTAAAGATACCTCAAGTTTAAGGGGAACTGACCGGACCAGGGCAGGAGTGGAATGACAGGCAATGCGCATACGAGTATTAGAGCGCCATACCAGGCGGCACGAGTAGGAGCATGAAGCCATAGGCCAGCATAGGTGACCGCAAACACGAGGAGAGAGACAAGGAAAAGGTTCCCTTGGCTTGCAACAATCGACATCACACGCAGATAGAAATCCAAGGTCATCATCGCTTGGAAAAAAAAGGGGGGGCTCCCCCAGTTAAGGTTGCCCCCCAGCCCTCCTAACATGATGACCCGCCATAGCAGATAGACGGCCACGACGCCCCACCAGACCGCGCCTTCGACGATCTGCCGCAGACGCGAAAGCCGCCTGAATCGAGCGGCGTCCAGGAACGGCAGGAGGCTCGCAACAACGATCACCGATTCTTTCGAAAGAAGGCCCAGAAATGTCGCGCCTAAGGAGGCGACGTACAGCCCGATCCGGTTTTTATCTCGGGCCCAGGACAATAGAACGAATGCCAGCACCATGAATAGTGCTGACCATACATCAAATTGCGCTGATGCCCAGATCGCGCTACCGACCGTAGCCGGCGATAAGATGAAGAGGATTGCCCCGAGCCGGCCGGCGGCGATCGGGAGACCGGAGCCCGATAAGGCCACGCCGAGCAAGAACGCAGTGAATGAGACCGCCAGGGCTGAGACGAGGTGATAGCCCAACGGGCTGGCGCCGAACAGCGCGTGTTCGACCCACAACGCAAGGAATGAAAAGGGCCGAAAGTGAGCATAGTTCAGCCGGAGATAAATATTACGGTCAAAAAAAATAGAGAGAGGATTATGAATCTGAGAGAGTTGGTAAATGATAGGACCGTCATCCGCGCGAAAGTATGCTGTCAGCGTTGGAGATAGCACCGCCACTGAAAAAACACATAGAAAAGCGGGCCACATCCCCTTCGAGACGAACGTTCGACCCTGCAGCATGTCCGATGACCACCTTTGCGGCTGTATAGAGCGCCGGGAACCCGTGCGAGCGATTATTCGTTCTCCGTGGCCGGGCCTCTTCACCTTGCTCCAATGGACGACGGCGCAAGGGACGTCCTCGGGCCGCCTGAGAAGCAATTTACAAGCAACCGCGGCTCCTGTTCTTCAATGGCTGCGTGATGAGAGTGTCTTGGCGGACGTGGCCTCCCACCAAGAGCTTCACTGTTGATAGCGTGATGGCGGAAGAGTATACTCGCCCCTTCCGAAGCGCGTCAAGCGGAAACGGCCTGAAAAACGGCCTGAAAAGGGCCTTGCCGCCCCGCTCTCGGCCTGGCATGCGACGGCGATTTCATGCCCCCCCGCGATCGGGAGCGAGGAGATGCTACCTGCGCGATATGCGGCCAACCCCTCCGATTAGAGAACGAGATCTCCTTTCCCCATCTACAGATTCTCGTCGGTGTTCAACTATCTCCCGTTCTACCTCTCCGAGCCGTCGCTTTCCGCGCGCACCGAGGTCATCACGCTCATGTATCTGGCCTACGTGATCGGGATCGTGATGGGTCCCGTCGCAGGCCGGCTCAGCCACCGCATGGGAAGCGGCGCGACCATGGCGCTCGGGTCGGTGGTGGTCGCCGCGGCCATCGGCGCCACGCTGATCAGGTCGCTCGCCGTGATCGCCGCGAGCCTTGCGGGAATCTGCGCCGGTTTCTTCGCGATCCACGCCGCCGCGGTGGAGTCGCTCAACCGCAGGCTCACGGCGAGCCGCGGGCGGGCGAATGCGCTGTATGTTCTGTGTGACTACCTGGGAGGCGCGGCCGGCATCACGGCTGGCGGCTACGCGTACACGCGCTCCGGCTGGGGGGGCGCCACTGCGCTTGGCGCCACCGTGCTCCTGCTGCCCTTGGGCCGCGGGCTCGCGGAGATGAAGCAGGACCGCGCAGGTCGCGGCGCTGAGCTTCGTGCGGTCGCCTGTCCCGTCAATCCGCGCGTCCGATTAAGAACGACCCCGGCGACATCCCTTCACAGTAGTCCTTCCGGCGCACCCTCAGCGCGCCCCAGGAGGTGGTGCACAGGGCGAACCGGCCGTCGGTCGAGGCCAGCCCGCATGGGTGAAGCGATCAGGAGGCAACGAGGCGAAATGGGAGTGTAGTAGGCTGGCTACGGATTCGCTCCCGATGGAGTGGGCTGAGGGGCGGGTTAGCCTGGGGTGCGGAAGGGCCCTGCGGATTGGGCAGCGCGGCCGGTTCGGGACTCACCGCCACCATGCGCAGGATCTGCTCAATTTGCGGCATCTACCGCTGTATGCTATTCGGATCAGCCGCGGCGGAGAATGAAGACGCGCTGGCCGCACAGCTCGAAGGACTCACGGTCTGGATAGACGGGATACAGATGGCTGTCCCGCGCCATAGACAGGAAGTAGTCGGGTCGCACCTCGATGCGCCCCTCGTCGCCCGAGTACTCGGACCCGGTCGGCGGGGCGCCGTGGATGCTCAGGATGGCGGCGCCTCCCAGCGCGAGCACGCGGTAGGTTTCGTCGAGGTAGTGCCGCGCGTCGGGCTCGAGCAGGTGGGTGAACAGCGACCCGGCAAACGCCATGTCGACCGACCTATCCTTGGCCGGAAACACGAACTCGCTCGCCTTCAGGGCGCCCTTCGGGTTGTACGCCTGCGAGTGCAGGTCGAAGTGGTGGAACTCAAACACGTCGCTGGCCGCGGGCACGATGTACTCCTGGCACCAGGCGATGGCTACCGGATCGCAGTCGAACCCGATGTACCTGTGTACCCAGGGATGGTTGGCGAAGAACCGCGCCTTGGCGCCGCAGCCGCAGCCCATGTCGAGCACCGTGCTGTCGGGTATCAGATACTGGCTTACGGTTTGGTAGCATGCTTCGGCGAGAAAATAGAACAGTTCGAGGCTCGACGACCCGATATTGTTCATCATCTCCTGCGGCGGGAGCGGAATGACGCCCTGCCACCGGCCGTGTTCGTTGTGGCACGTATGGATCGGCTGCATAGGATCAGACCGGCTTGTAGGCGCGGAAGGGCGCGCTCCGGCTTCCGAACACGCCCCGGTCGGCACGCCATGGGCCTGATGGCCGACGTCCCGCCGCGTCCCTCAGGACTGACGTAGATTGGTCCGGAGATAGAATGACTCTAATCCGAGTCCAACGCTCTTGTGTCTCCTGAGCTGGCATCTTCCCTCCATAGACCTTGGAATTGAAGCTGAACATTAAGGTAGGGCGCGGAGGACTGCCCGGCCATTCACCTTATCCTGTCATTGGCTTGCGCCCCTGTGCACACGCTGATACTACCACAGCTATTTGTAGTCCCAGGGGTGAAAAGTAATCATCGATTCCAGTCTTCTATAAGTATTCCAAGAACTCCTCTGAGAGGCGAATTATGTTACCAGCCCCAATTGGGAGTCAAGCCTTATTTCACGGCCAATAGAACAGTAAAGGGCCTTGCCGCCCCATTCTCGGCCTGGCATGCGACGGCGATTTCATGCCCCCCCGCGATCGGGAGCGAGGAGATGCTGCCTGCGCGATATGCGGCCAACCCCTCCGATTAGAGAACGAGATCTCCTTTCGCCATCGACAGATGCCGGCATCAGATGGTAACGAAAAGCACAGTTCGGATCACCATTACAGAAGGTTTCTGCTTGACAGAACCGGGTGGACTTTGATACAAATAGCTGCTGGAGCAAGGGACCCAAATCACTCCGAGCATTCTACCGACAGCAGAGGGGGATCGTGAGGCGAATCGGCGCTGTACTGTTTTGCCTGGTCATCGGTTCCTTCCTGCTGTCGCTTGCCCCGCCCCCTGCCGCATCGCAAACGCCGGCAAGGTGGATTCGGGATCAGTACATTGTGGTCTTTCGCGACGATGTGACGGATCCCACGGCCACCGCGGACTTCCTTGGTCACAGGTTCGGCCTTCATTTGGACCATATCTTCCAGCAGGCGCTCAAGGGATTTGCGGCCAGGATCCCGGCCCGCCTCGTAAACGCCGTCCTACTTGACGCCAGTGTACAATACGTTGTACCCGACCAAGAGGTGGTCGCCTTTGCGCAGACCGTCCCCACGGGCATCCAGCGCATAGGCGCCGACCACAACACCGTTGCCCCCATCGACGGGATCGATGAACGGGTCGATGTGGGCATCGCCATCATCGACACCGGGATCAACCAGGCCCATCCGGACCTGAACGTAAAGGGGGGGGCCTGCTTCGTCGTGACAAGTTTCTTCGGGATAGTTACCTCTACCTGCTCCTCGCCCGAGGACGACAACGGACACGGAACGCACGTCGCCGGGATCGCGGCAGCCCTGGACAACGACATCGGCGTCGTTGGGGTGGCGCCCGGCGCCAGGCTCTATGCCGTCAAGGTGCTGGGCCAAAACGGGAACGGCTCGCTGTCCAACGTGATCAAAGGGATCGACTGGGTAACCCAGAACGCCGGCGCCCTGAAAATCAAGGTCGCCAACATGAGTCTCGGGGCATCCGGCACAGATGACGGCAATTGCGGGCGGAGCAACAACGATCCGCTCCACACAGCGATCTGCAACTCGGTCGCGGCCGGCGTCACCTACGTGGTAGCGGCCGGCAACAGCACGGCAGACGCGAAGAACACGATCCCCGCCGCCTACGCTGAGGTGATCACCGTCTCTGCGCTGGCGGATACCGACGGCCAGCCGGGCGGGCTCGGCCCCGTCAGTACCCGTGGGGCGGATGATACCTTTGCCACCTTCAGCAATTATGGCCCCGGCGTTGATCTGATCGCGCCCGGGGTGAACATCTACTCGATCTATCTGAATGGCGGCTATGCCACGCTAAGCGGAACCAGCATGGCGGCCCCACACGTGGCTGGAGCGGCGGCCCTCTATATCGCCCAGTACGTCGCCCAGAACGCGGGCGCGTCACCGTCACCTCAACAGGTCCGCCAGGCCTTGATCAACCAGGGGGAGCCCGGCCCCTGGTCGGGGGATCGGGACGTCATCGCCGAACCGCTGGTCTACGTCGGCGCCGTCCACGATGTCGCGGTCACGGCCATCTCGGCGCCGGCGTGGGTTCTCACAGACAGCGTGGTACCTATCGAGGTGACGGTGAAAAACACCGGGACCTTCGAGGAGACGCCCACCCTCACCCTCACCGACCAGCCAGGAACGGCCATCGGGCTGCCGATCGACATCCCTCTGCTGGCGCCAGGGGCCTCATTCACCACGACCGTTCAATGGACCGCAACCCTCCCAATCGGTCTTCATACCATTCTGGGCCAGGTCAGCCTGGTGGCCACTGCCGGGGTCGAGGACGCCAACGCCGCAAATGATACCAAGAACGTGACGATTGAGGTCAAGGACCCGGTCCACGACGTCGCCGTCACCGCGCTCACCGCGCCGGCGTCGGCGATCACGGGACAGCCGGTCACGGTCACGGCCACGGTGGCAAACCTCGGGACCTATGTTGAAGGGTCATTCAACGTGACCCTCACCGATAACGGCACCGAAGTTGAGCCTGCGACCGCGGTCTCCCTCCCGGCAGGAGGCACCACCACTCTTACCTTTTCCTGGACGCCGCCCACGCCAGGCAGCCCCACGCTGGCGGCCACCGCAGTTTTGGCAGTGGAGGAGGTAGTGAACCAGGCCAACAACGCCAAACAAGTGACGATCGCGGTCGCGGATCCGTTCACCGACCCCGCCGTCACCGCGCTCACCGCGCCGGCGTCAGCAATCACGGGGCAGGCGGCCACGGTCTCAGCCACGGTGGCAAACCTGGGGAACGTCGCGGCATCGTTCACCGTGAGCTTAACCGACAACGGCGCACCGGTTGGATCTCCGACCGCGGTCTCCTCCCTCCCGGCAGGAGGCACCACCACTCTTACCTTTTCCTGGACGCCGTCCACGTCAGGCCCCCACACGCTGGCGGCCACCGCAGTTTTGGCAGTGGAGGCGGTCGTGAACCAGGCCAATAACACCATGACGGCGACGGTGGCCGTGAGCGACGTGAAGGTTCTGGCGGTCACGGTGACGACGAACAAAGGCTCGTACACCGCCGGGCAGACCGTCACGATCACTGCCTTGGTCAAGGATAACGGCGGCAGCCCGGTCAGCGGCGCCTCGGTCCAGGTGGTCATCAAGGGCGCCAACGGCCGCACGGTGTCCAAGAGCATCACGACCGGCCCCGCCGGAGGCGTTACCTGGTCCTGGCCGACGTCGTCCTACACCAGAATCCTCTACGGGCGCGGCGCCTACACGGTGACCGCCACCGCGACCAAATCAGGATACCTGTCGGGTAGCGGTTCGGCCAGCTTCCTGCTTCCATAATCGGTGGCGCGACTTTCCCGCCTCGTCCCCTCCTCCTTCATCAGCCTCTGCGCAGTCGCAGCAATGGCAGCGGGCGCGTCGTTTTCCACCATCGAGAGGGGGAGCGCCAGTGGCATCACCAGGTCAACGACCCTGGCGGTCAAGAGCGAGGACGAATGGCACAGAATCTGGGCGCAGCATGTGTCGGTGAGAGCACCCATGCCGAGCCCTCCTCAGATCGACTTCTCACGGGAAATGGTGATCGCGGTCTTTGCTGGAGAGCGGACGACAGGAGGCTTCACCGTGGAGGTCACGGCGATCGAGCACTCGACCGGGGCCATTCGGGTCACCTACCGGGAGAGCGGACCCCCACGCGACAGCCTCCTCACGCAGGCGATCACCCAGCCCTACCACATTGTCACAACCCCGCGCCTCGAAAAGCCCATTATCTTCGAGAGGCAGTAGCCGAGATTCGAGATCGAGCGGCATGATGGGGCAATACGGGTGAAGGGAGGCATCATGGGAGACATGAGCAGATGGCGGCGTATGGCCGCCCTGGTGCCCGCGCTGCTTGGGTTAGCCGCGTGCGCGCAGGCGATCGACACAACAAAGGCGCCGGCGCCCGCGCCGGAGAGCGGACTTCAGCGCGGGGTCCGGGAGTTGCTGGCAAACCACGCCGCGGGACGGCACGGGAGCGTCCAGGGAATCGGCGTCATCAGAGGGCCGATTGCGGACTTCCTGGCAAACGAAGAGGTCAACCTGATCCCATACTCTCCTGAACTGGGGGCCGCCTTGAGAAAAATTCATGGACGGTGGGTGGAAGGGCGCCGGCAACCACTTGGGATGCAGGAACTCCAGCGCGCGTTGGTCAACCTGGCGCTCCAGCGGGAGGTCGTCAAGCAGTTAGGCGGGGAGTCCCTCATCCACATCGCAAAGACCGACAAGCAGGGACAGTACCGCTTCGAGCAAGTGCCGGAGGGGCGGTGGCTCCTGGTCAGCGGCCTCAACTCCGAGGTCTCGGCCCTCCTCTGGGCTGTCCCCGTCGAGGTGATCGCGGGTGCGGTGGCAGAGACTTCCTTGACTGATCAGAACATTTTGCTAGAAAGCAGGATCGAGAAAGCCGAGGTCCGCCCAGCCCGTTAAGCGCTGGCACCCCATTCGTAGTAAATCCGATCCAAGCCCAGGAATATTCCCTTCGGCCCTTGGTGCGTCTGGCGGCCCATTTGGGCGCCGTCGGCCGATTCCCCCCGCGAAGACCCCTCCCCTTTCGGCCATAGTAGCCTGATCACCCTGCGTGAAGAGATCTGTCGGGCCTCCCCATACCTCATCCGTGTCTCTCCTTGACAGAGGAAATACGGGCTTGATCTGTTGGTCCGCGTGTCTCCCCTTTCTCTCCCCGTTGCGTACCGGTGCGCCGATACGAAAGAGAACGGCAAAGGACAGAACAAAGGTTCTTCCGGAAATCGTGTGGGTGCTTGGAAGGACGTGGGTGGTTCCCAAGGGAGTCCCCTCTTTTGTAAGGAGGGGGGAGGTAGAAATGAGGCACAGCCTCTGGATGCTTCTACCCCTCCTCACCTCCCCTTACAAAGGGGAGGGAAAGTGTGGTTCCCCTTACAAAGGGGAGGAAACTGGAAGGGGCAGTGCCTCCCCTTACAAAAGGGAAGAGATTGAGCCTTGATTGCTCCATTACAAAGGGGAGGAAACTGAATGGCGCCCACACAAAAGCCTGAAGGGACAGAACAAAAAAACGGGCCAGGGGATGATCCCCTGGCCCGTTGCCGTGCGTACCGTAGTCTGGTTCTCTGGTTGAGAGAGCGCTTACGGGGCGGTGAAGTTACCCACGAAGCCACCAATATCACCACCCAGGAGGCAGGCTTCCGAAGCGCCAGCGCCGCTGAAACAACGCTTAACTAACGTTGGCAACTCGCAGACAAACGCCTGATTTTCAAGGGTCAACGCGTTGAAGATCGCCATGACCGATCCGCCTATCCCATTGGGGCCGCCGAGAGACGCCACGGCCGCATCAATGATGAACAGCGATGCATCGCGGACATGCGGCGGACCGAAGCTGTCTCCGCTCTGGGCAATCTCGCATGGATCTTTATGCCAGAGCCGAGTCGCGTCACCGATCCCAGTAAATTTGGCGTCTGGGGTTGTGGACAGGAGCACGCCAACCAAGCCACGCCCGGAATTGTCGGTGAGCGCGGAGAGGTTTCTTGGGAAATTGTCTCCCAAGTCCCCAGATCGCGTCAGTGAGAAGCGCCACCAGCTAATCGGGTTCGAAGTCTGAAAGTCGAAGTTGTCGCTTCGGTGCTCTGTATCGGGGACGATCGAGCTGTTGGGACCGCACGCCAGAGCACTCGTTCCGCCGCGAGGGGCGCCATCGTTCTCAAAGACGGGAAGCACGGAATCCCCTAAGTTACCAGGGGCGTGTCCGCAGACGAAGTTCTTCACCTGGAAATCGCTGAAGATCGAGCCTGGTTTATCCTGGCCACTCTGCGGTGGATCGCCCAAGGTCCGGATCAGGAAGTGGGAGCCAATATCAAACTGGATCCAGCGCTCGCGGCCGTCCCAGATCCGGATATTGACGTCAAACGTGGGCGGATCCAGCGCCTCGCCGGGGAACAGATTCGGTGAAAACAGGAAAAGCAGGTTGCTCAACTGGAATGTACCTTCGGCAAAGGCCATGGGGAGGAAAACCTCCTGCGGGAACGGCTCATAGCCGACATCGGTATTGCCCTGCAACTCCTCGCAGATGAGGCAGGTCGTTGACTTCGCCGACGCCGCCGGGTAGACTGCGGCCCACCCCTCAGCGACATCGGCAATAATCACCGTCCCCATCAGGGAGTTCTCGTCCTTCCGGTCTCTCGCGTCCGGGCCTGTCCCATTGATAATATAATTGATGTCGGCCGCGCCGACGCCATCGAAGGCGACCCCCGCAAATCCCGGGCGCATGGTAGCTGGGTCATCGCTGAGGAGCAAGAGGTCGATATCCCCGCAGCTCATGCGGATGACCTCCGAGGAGTTTGCGCAACTCTTGCCATAGTACTCGACATGAACATCATCCGCGACGAGTACTTTCTCAGTATTCCCGATGCCACTGGGTAGAGGGTAGGCATCTGAATACCTAAGGCCACGGGGCCGACAGTTATCGAACGGGTCTGTGTACTTAATGCCAATTGTTGTTCCTGCACTGTTCACTATGTTGATTGGGGCGTTGCCAGTAGTGAGGTCTTCCCGGGTGAGCACGATGTAAGTCTCTCGATTCCCCCTCACATCCCATCCGGGGACGACTATCCGAGCCCCAAGGTGCAGCTCCGAGTTGGCCCAGGCTGGCTGGAACGTGCCCGCAGGTAAGAGCATGCCTACGGCCAGCAGAACAGCGAGTGAGCCGATAACCCACCCTTTCATCGATGTCATTGACTTACCTCCTTTTTTGGTTGAAGCCTTCCAACTCTTCGTAATCCTGATCCTGACACTCTGACGCATCTGTTTGCGCCTTATCCCCCTAGACTGGCCTCGCGCCCCCCGGCAGAGACGGCGTTTCCCGTTCTTCTGCTCCGTTCACTTCCGGCTCCGACCTACCCTGCCCAACGCTCGGCCTTGGAGATCAACGACCCCCTTGCAGCATCACCTCCTTCAGAATCATCAATCCCCCGTCGCCACGTCCGTCATTTGGTCCCGTTCTCATAACCGCTCCAAACAACTTCCAGATTCCTACCTTCGCCGATAATGGCTTCGGTCTCCGAGAATCCCTTGTTTTATATTCGGTCTCACCTGGTTTGTCAAGCAAATTCTTTCGGGCGCCTCAAGGCTGAGTCTGTTTGCTTCGCTTCAGCCGTTCTGCATCCTCCAACTGGCTAAACTTCATGTACCAACCGCCCTCCTCCCTTACCCAGAAGGTCGGTACCTCACGCGTGAACGGGCCGAACCCGGAAACCTGTGGAAGCCTCAAGCGGAAGGTCACCGTCGCCTTCACGTGTCCCACGTCGCCGTCCACGACCACCTCCTGGAGCTGGTACGACCGATAGGTAACGCTCATGTGCGTCCGGGCGAAGCCGGTCAGAGTCAATTGTTCCCTGGCCTTCCGCTCGAGGAGGGCGTATTGGGTCTCCACGTCGTCCTTCACCCTCGCCTCCCAGAGCTTGGTCGCGCGGGCCCGCAACGCCTCCTCCGGCGTCATCGCCGGCTCGGTGGGGACAACCGGCCTCGACGGCCCAAGGCGCGCCGCCGACGCCTCTTGTGAGGTGTGGTGAGCTGGCTCGCCCGGCACCTGCCCTGCGCAGCCAGTCAGCGCCCCTCCCAACACCCACACCAGGATAACCGACATGCTGCGTCTCATAGGATCACCTCTCCCGTCAATTGCTCAGACCTGGCCTGGTTGACGCCCGCGGCCATATGGATGCCATGATAGGCATGGCACGCGTCGCCAATGAGGAGGTCAAAGAGCTTTCGGTTCGTCTTCTTGAAGGCAATCAGGTTGAGATTCTTCACCTCTAGGATCGTCTCCGCCAACGTCTGTTTCGCCGCCTTCGCCTGCTGTTCCTGCTCCGGCGTAAGTACATATAACCCCTGGAGGCGGACGTAACTCAAAATCTCGAAGGCGTGGCCAAGAAACTTCAGGCGGCTGTCGAGCTCGTACGGCCGCGACGCCTGGGTCTTTGCGGGATAGACGCGCGCGACCTTCGCATAGTATTGTTCCAGGAGCACGAGGTCGGCCTTCAGGCGCCAGATCAGCAGGGAAAGTTGCTCGGCAAGTCGCTCGCGCCCCCTCTTCCCCAGATGCCCATACCGGACGGCCACCGCCAGGCTATAGATCAGGTGCGTCCCGCCACAGGTGAAGTTGGAGATTCTATCCTTCCAGACGGGCATCACCCCTCGCTTCTTCGCCGCCAGGAAATCGGCGGAGGCTGACTCCGCGCTGGCAAACCCCGCTTCCACCACGTCTCGAAACCTGATCTCTTGGCCCTCGGCGTTCTTCCAGACGTCCTGGCCAGGCTTCGTCGTGATGGAAAACGCGATAATGCTCCAGGCTAATTCATCGCGGCTGTTATCGACCGGACTGAGCGTCGGATCAAAGGAGAAGAGCTTCTTCGCGCTATCGACCAGACCCGCGACCGTGTGACGGCGGCCCGCTGCGGTGATCGGAGTGCTCAGCTCGACTCCTGCCTCCAGAAGAGTCTTCAAGAAGGTGTTCTCGTGGCCTTCAACCTCGCGGGGCATGTAGAGACATTTTTGCCCGGCCAGCTCTTTCTCCCGGAGCTCACGAGAGGAAAGGTATTCAACCGCCGAACCGCCTGCGACGCTGAACCCTTTGCCGAGGGCCCGAATACCGTGCATCATGGCCCATGGGTTATCGGCCGACGCCGCGTGGCGGGAGACAAGATCACGAAGTGCCCCTTCCGCCTGAGCCAGGCTTGGCCCGGTCCCGCGTCGAGAGGCCGGCGCCTCGGCCGCCAGGGACCCAACCGGCTCAAGGGCCAGGGCGCCTGCGCCGAGGAGGGCCCAGGTCAGGATCTCCCGCCGGCTCACCCCCCCGCAACACCGGTCGAACGGCAACTCCCGTTCCCCTTCCGTCATCCAGACCTCGCCCATGTTGGCTTCGGGCCACACATCCCACACTGGTCTCAGGCCCGTCCATGATGAGCCCAACGTGCAATGTCTGTCAAGCCCTTTCGCCCTCGGATGCGCCTCACCGCGACCGTTCCGACTGACCCGGGCGGGCGGGAGACTCGTGGATCTCGATCGTCTTTCTCCCCTCAACAGAAAGCTCCATGACCTTCCGGTAGTGGCGAGCGACGACCTCCGGCAGTCTCGACTCCTGCGAGAGCGGCCTGAGCACGTAGATATAATAATCCGGTAGGATCGATCGCCGGGCCTCGAAGTAGTAGTCGGCCATGACATCCCGTTCATTACTCTCGTAGCTGCCCTGGAGCCGGCCGGACCGGTACAGCTCTCCAACCCCGGGCAGCCCACGCTTATAAGGAAAGCCAAACACCCCCTCGATTCGCCTGCTCTCGAGGTTTGGAAGGGGATATCCATCTATTGCGTGGCGTACAAGAGACCTCAGAGAGGATAGCTCGTATTAAGGCCCGATTTGTCATGACGTCGCCTATTCGACGTGACCTGTGTGCGAGCGGACAGCTCCGCATTAAGCGCGAGCACCTGTTGGCGCGCGCCGTTCCACCACATCTGCGACGCGCTGAACTCGCCATGCTGCACCAAGTTCTGCGTCGTCGCGTACGCGAACTCGCCATCCCACGAACTGATCAACCCGCTGAAGTTGAACGGGTAGACGGCATAGGCCAGCAGCGCGAGGCCGAGCGCGGCGCGATACGCCAACGTGCGATCCGTCAACGGTCGCGTTCCCTACTGCCACGTAAAGAAGTAATCGACGTATGGAAACTCGGAGGTCAATTCCAAATAGAGCGGCGGCTTGACGTAGCGCCACGGTCGCAGCGCGCCTTGCGCCGCCGAGCCAAGCGACAGCGCCGCGGCGATGCAAAACAAAACTGCCGTGCTCGCGCGCAACCAGTGCGGCCGCGCGCTCGACGAAAACGGCGGCGCATCAATCGTGAACACAAACAACAACGGCAGCGGCACGAGCAGGTACCGCACGCCGTATGCGTTGCCGCCGTAGTTGGACGTGGACGTACCGAGATACACGATCAGTCCGATGCTGCACGCCAACACCACCACGCCGTCCAACCAGAGCGGGTGCTGGCGATTGCGCGCGACGTTGAACAGCCCGGCCAGCGCGAAGAACAACAATGGGCAGTATGCCAGCAGACCGTGGTTGCCGACCAGCATCGCAAAGACATAGCTCAGCGGGTCGCGCGGCGGGCTAAGCCCGGCGACCGTGTCCGGAAAGCGCGAGCCCGGATACTTGTAACCGTTCGGAGCCATGTACGGCGGCCACGGGCTTTCGATCATCTGATAGTCGAGCGCGATCATCAACGCGATGGGCACGAAGGCGCCCAATACGAAGAGCAATGTCTGACGACGAAAGCGCATCAGCGCGAGCGCGAATAACCCGCCCGCGAAAATGCCGGCCAGCAGATCGAAGGTTGCAGCGAGTCCGGCCAGAAAACCAGCCACGAGCAATAACACGCACTGCCGAGACCCTGCTGCCCGTCGCGCATAGTGCAACGCAACGAAACTGCCAAAGATGGCCGCGGTGGATGGCAGGTGATGATTGAAGACGAGGCTGTACGGAAAAATTTCGGTGGCGAATCCCAACAACGCCGTCAACCCAAACGACGCCACGACACCGACCTGCAGCAGGCGCATGAACCCCATGAACAGCACGAGCAGTAGCGCCGCGCTAGAGCCGATGAGCAAAACGGTTAGTCCGTAGTAACCCAGCGGCGTACTGCTTCCCATGCACGGCGATAACCGGACGCCGAACATATTGCGCAGCACGGAATATACACCCGCGCCAATCCACGACAAGGTCGGTGTCTTGTCCGAATAGAAGTGTCCCTTGATGAACACTTTGTCGAACGTGAGCGGCGCAAAGTCCGACCGCGCGATGCGCCAATCGTTGCGTTCGACCAACGATTGGATCGCCGCCATGCGCGAGCGGTCGTTCCATGAGTCACTGCAACGCAAGGTCAGGCTGCCGTAGGCCAACAGACAGCCCGCGAGCAGGACGATCGTGAAAAGCGTTTGCGGCGCGGATGCAACGCGTGCGAGTTTCGTCTGGCGGACAACCCGTATTAAGGCCCGATTTGTCATCACGTCGCCTATCCGACGCGACCCGTGTGCAACCGCATGTCCCCCCGTGTACGTCGCAGACAACGCTCCCTCGTCGCCGAGGCGCTTCCTTCACGGCTCAAGGCCCCGGGCCTTCGCATAAGAAAACCGCGGCTGCTTACCTCATATAAGCGTCCGCGGTCCTTCGGCAGTCCCGACAAGCCAAACCTATATTCGGAAGCGGCAGGAAACTATCGCATCCTCTGTTCGCCGTCAAGTCTTTTTGCGCTCCGACCTTCCGCCCTCGAGAGGCCACCGATCGTCAGTCTACCGGTTTCGCGTTCCTCTTCCACCCGGCGGAGGAAGATGTTGCGAGGGCTCGAGGGGGCCAGCGCGGCGTGGCGATTCGTACATATCGATGGTCTTTCTGCCATCGACCGAGAGCTCCCCGATCCACCGGTAATGCCGGGCCACGAACGGCGGGAGGGCGCGGTCGAGCGAGAGCGGACGATGCACATAGATGTAATAATCCGGTGCGAAGGCCGGACGGGCGCGGAAATAGTAGTCGGCCATGACGTCCCTCTCATTGCTGGCGTAGCTGCCCTGGAGCCGGCCGGACCGGTACAGCTCTCCAACCCCGGGCAGCCCACGCTTATAAGGAAAGCCAAACACCCCCTCGATTCGCCTGCTCTCGAGGTTTGGAAGGGGATATCCAAGGACCGTCTTCCGATACCACGGATGCTCCACCGCGTGATCGACCAGCATGTAGTAGGTGAAACCGCCGGAGAGCGTGATGAGGGTCCAGACAAGGCCTGGAAGCATAAACGTCAAGGAGCGACCCCTGGCGGAGGCCACGAGACGATCCATCCCGAGTCCGGCCAGGATCAGTCCGGGGAGGAAATAGGTGTAGACGTGGGACCTTGGATCTCCACCAAGCAGCATGTAGAAAGTGAATGTGGTGAGGAACCAGAACACCACGGCCGGCCCCCGGAGGTCTCGTCGTGACCTGATCAGCTCGATGGCTCCGTAGACCAGGAGGGGGACCATGACGGTCAAGTAGAATGGCGGCAGATAGAGGCCGAGCAGGTCAGAGGTTAAGGGGAAGGTCCGAAGGCCCCACCCCGACGCGACCCGGGTTAAGAGATATGCCCTGACGCCCGGGAAGCCCGGCTGCCACATGTAAGGGATGTAAAAGAGGCCGACCAGGATGACCCCGGCAACGCCCCCGATCGTCAGATGCGTCAGGGTGGAGCGGAGTCCGTCCTTGTGCCGCCTGCCACCCACGACCAGGAGAACGCCCAAAGTTGGCGCGAATGTGAGGGCGTCGTAATGGGTCAGGAGCGCCAGGGCATAGGACAGAAGCCCGGGGTAGAGAAGGCGCGAATCGCCGGTCCGGAGCCACCTGAACATGAAATAGGCGGTCAAAAGGACAAAAAGGATGCAGAACGACTGGTACTGGACGATCCGGCCAAAGGCGGCCAGCAAGCCGCAAGACCCGACCAGGGCCGCGCTGAAGAGGGCCGGGGACCGCCCAAACGCATCGCGGACCAGGAGGTACAAGACATAGACCCCGACGAGTGAGGCCAGGGCGAATGGGAGACGGGTCATCCACTCCGAATACCCCCCTGTGACAGACCGGACCAGGAGTGTGACGAGAAATTGCACCGGCCCCTTTTTCTGGATGAACAGGAACTCGGGGAAGGGCGAGCCCGGCGGATAAAGGGCCTTGATCTCATCCCCCTGAAAGTGCGAGTACGACAGGTGCATGAACCGCAGGGCGGCGGAGCCGAGAAGGATCAGGACGAGAGGCAGGTCGATCGCGCGCCGACCATCGGAAATATCGCCCTTGACATCGAGCGCCGCATGCCTTGTCATCTATTCTCTGTACCAAAACGTCGCGGCGATCAGGGCGTACAGCAACCCCAGGTGCGCGTAGAGAAGCGGCTGGAATCGGCCAAGGTTGTGGGCCATTGTGCGAAGGCCCCTGGCTGCAAAGACAGCAAACGGCGTAATGAGCGACAAGAAGAAGAACGCCTTGATGGAGGAGTAAAACGGCTGCTGGAGCGTGTAGTACAAGGCCGCTGTGAGCGTCAGCGCCGTCAGCAAGACCAGCGCAAGTGACGGATTGGGGTATGGAGGATCGAGAACGTCCCTGACTGATTGGCAGAAGCCGAGCAGGAGGGCGATGGTGGGCAGCACCGCCAGCAGCAGGATGCCCCTGCTAAGGTGCTGTTGTCCGGCGGTCCGCACGAAGCGATGATGGGCATCTCCCCACAGGGAACCGTACTCGCCATCCAGAAACGAAATCTCCAGAAGATCTTTATCATCCTCGCCATACAGCGATGACCCAAATCTGCTATAGAAGCCAAGCGTCCGATAACCCGGCTTGTGAAAGAATTGCCATTCGGAGGTCTGGGCCCAATTCCTGAAATACGGCATGCCGTACTCACCAAAGTTCCTGAGAAAAAACCATCCGGAGACGAGTGCCGTGAAGAAGATGAACGCCATCAGATACGCCGCCCGTCGTTTTCTCGCGGATCGGAGTTCGAAAATCCGCATCAACAAGATGATCCCCGTCGTCAAGAAGATGAATAAGGCCGTGACCTTTGTGAGCAGGGCCAGACCGTTCAGGACGCCCAGGAGACACGCATCCCGCGCCGTATAGTCCTTTTTGAATCCCACCCGAAGCAGGAGATACAAGGCGAGGCTGATCATGAATGCCGCCATCGTCTCGTTGGTGATCATCCCCATCATGTAGAGGTTCATCGGCAGGAAGGCCGCCACGCTCACCCCCAGCAGTTGCATCGTCCCGTCGTGGGGATGGAGCCGCCTGAGCGACAAGTAGACGCAGACGACACTCCCAACGCAACTGACTGCGGAGATGAACTGCACCGCCCTGAGGGCCGTCCCCTGAATCGCCTCCAGATTCCCGGACAGAGGCGCATAGAGAGCCGCCGCGATCGTGTAAAAAAGGGGCGGATGAAACATTGACCAGCCCTCAGCGGCAAGGGGAACTCGCCACTGCGAGGCGACGTACAGGACATACTCGATGTGGCCTCGTGCATCGAAACCCCTGAACGGCGGATAGCTGAAGGCGTTACGCAGCGCCAGCCCGCTCAGCCCACCGAAGATCGCGCCGAGGAGCAGCTTCCTGGGAACAGCTTCGATGCCCGTCGTGGCGCCTCGGCCCGTGAACAGCGTCGCGAGGCCAAACCGGTCCTTCACCCAGGTGGGCGTCACCGCAGCCAGCAGATATAGTCCGTAGATAACGAGCAAGACGACCATGGCCTTCGAGACAGACTTGGCAGGGCGCCCCGCTACGTCCGCGCTGACCCATCTCCCCCACCCGCCTTTCGTGACTTCCCAGGACGCGCCCGAGTGCAGTTCAACGCCGTCCAGGCTGCTTTCGACCTGGAGCGCTGCCACCCCTGTCGGATTCCTTGCGTCAACCAGGATGATATTCTCGCCCGCTTGCAGGTACGGGCGCAGATCAACGACCTCTGACCGCTTCCAGTTCCGGGTGGCCGAGGCCCTGTCGGAGGGAAGGATCCTGCCATTGATTGAGATCCTGGACTCCGTCATGGTCCGAACCCGGACCTCAGCCTTGTCGGGCAGGCGGGTAAGCGCAAATCGCTTCCTGAAGACGGCGTCATCAGAAAAGGTCCCCAGGTGGAGCTTGAGGTCCCTATTATCCGGGTGCAAGATCCATTCGGCCTTGCGGGACGGTATCAAGAATGCAGTTCGCGGATTCCACCACGCCTGGATGTAGAGCGCTCCCAGCCAGACGAGCGCGGCCGCAACGCAAACAATCATCTTGTGTCTGGCGACCCACATCGGCGCAGTCCATCCCCGAACTACTTCACGGTCTTGCTCTACGCGTCGAGCACGGAGCCCGGTTAGCAGTCTCCGGAATCGAGTGAGCGGCGAGAGCGCGGGGCTCGCCGCGGGCTTCAACCCTTTGCCTGTTTTCCCGCGCCCGCCAGGCTTATTCGTCAACTGTTCCCTTCCGCTCACCCCGGGTTCAACCCAGGCTGACCCGAGTCAACTTCGTAGATCAGGGTTCGGCTTGGCCGATGGTGGTAAATCAATTTCAGGCCCGATGGCAGCGCGGAGGGATCCTGCAGGCTCCTCAGCCCCGGCCATTGCCACGCCTCATAGGCACTGTACACCAGGTATCGCGCCCTTCTCTCGCGCGCTTCTGCCAGATACGACTCTGCCGTGTAAACGAAAGAAAACGTATCCTTCAGACCGGCAAGATAGGCCAGATGCGGCTTGCGACCGATAATGATGTCACCGGGCGATGACCGGTTGCGAAGAAACTCCGCGATCTCAAACAGGTATCTGGGCTCAGCGGCGATCGCGTTCGATACCTCCCGGTACGCGCTCGCGCTCAGAAACGCGGCAATGATCAGCAGCGCCGACCACCTGACCGGCACGCGAAGATTAAACAGGCGATATTCGGCTGGCATCGTTCTGAATATCGCGTACGCAACCAACAGGAACCCAACTGGAAGGAGAAAGAGGTAATAGCGCACATGGAACCCGACCAGCGCCAGAGGCAGGTACCCGAAGAGGCACGCCACGAGATACGTCAATCTTCTTCGCGAGAGGTCGCCGAGCATGAGCACAAGCCCGATGGGGGCAACCAGGTAGGCGGGAAACTGCAGGCCCTCGACAGCGAGGCGCCCGGCATAGAAAAACACGCCTCCAAGATACTTCCGAAGAAACGCCGGCGGATCGTGTGACACCACATCCACAAACGAATTGAAGTCGGCAGCGACTTGCAGCCGGGAAATGGCGGCAGCAGGAGACTCGATCCGTTCCCTCAGCGCCGCGCTGAGCTCGGCGTTGAGGTCCGGCATGTAGACGTGAGTGGCCACTTGCAAGTAGGCAGCGCTCGCCAACGGACTCCCGTTAGTGCGCCAATTCATCACGAGCCATGGCGAAGCCGCCAACAGCGCAGCGAAGGCGAACAGGCCCGCCCTCGCCAAGCGATCGCGCATCGACTCCTGATCAGGGTCGAAGACCAGCAACGAGAAGACCACGCCAACGGCGACGAACAGCGCATTGGACCGTACGAGATAGGCGGCGCCCGCGAACAGACCCGCGAGAAGGCACGTCCCCATCGTCAGACGCGGCGTTCGAAGGAGGCCCCAAAGCGCCAGCGCGATCATCACCGCGCCGACGATGTCGCTGGCTGCAAGAAATGAATATTGGAACGTCGCAGGGAGAACCAACATCGTGGTCGCGAGGGCGATCTGCGGGTTGAAGAGTCCTTTGAACGTCAGATACGTGAACCATCCGAAGAACGCCGTGGCAATGGCGCTGATGAGCTTGCTTGCCATGAACAGATCACGGGCCACGACGGAGGCCGTAGCCAGAAGGAACGGATACCCGGGCGGATGGTTGAGGTACGTATAGGCTCGACCCGCCATCAGATTCTCGGCCTGGACCGCATAAATCCCGTAAAAGTCGGTCTCGACGCCAAAGCCACCGACCTGATGGAGGCGCCCGACCGCCAGCGCCAGGATCAGGACCGCGACGCAGAGGGCAGCGGCCGCGATGTCGTATCGCCGCGTCGTCGCGTCGTGTGGCGTCACGCGCGGGCGATCCAGCAAGCGTGGCATGCCGATGTGATCCGTCTCAGTCCGTGCCACAACTCCTTTACCTCGCGCCACCCTCATCCTGCCGAAGACGGTGGCGAGTCGGCCAGGTGGAAGATCTGGATTGTCGGATTGTGAAAGCCAAGGGGGCGAAATGGGACCTTGAACGTGGCGACGGGGGAATCCCACTCGAAGAGTCGCCGGTAGAAACGAGTCGCCTCGGGATCGAATTCAGTGTGATCAAGGTACCGCTGATAGTCGAAACTGCTCACGATGATGTATGCCTGAGGATCCAGGCCCATCTCCAGAATTTCGGAGGAACGGGCTGCGGAAACCACAACATGATATGGGAAACCTGTTGGCCGGGACGGATACGCTAGTGGGCTGTAGGACAGAAGGCCAGGGACGATGAGGCGGGATCCTTGAGGGATGCGGTCAAACACCCAGGCCCTCGCCAAATCACGCGTTTCGGGACGCATGGCCTGCACCTGCTGATTTGCATGAAAGCTGTTGAGACCGAGGGTCGCCGCACACAACACCCCGACGACAAGCCTCTGGGTAACGCTTCCATTCCAGGCAGCGGCAACCGCCTGCCCTACCAGGAGGGCGGCATACGGAAGGACAGCCACCATGTACCGAGCCGCGAAGGGGGGCGGTTTCAGCGGGAGGCTCTCGAGAAGAACGTAGAACAAGATCAGACCCGAGGCGATCAGGCGCCCTGCCCACCCTCCTTTGCTGAGCGCGATCAACACACCATAGACCGTCAAGAGCAGGCCGGCGATCGAGATCCCGGGCACCAGACTATGGCGCAGATGGTACGTCCAGAGGGAAGCGAGAGGGGAGAGCTTCAGGGGCTTTCCAGTTTCTAACCGGCCAGTTCTATCCCAGACCATCTCTGGGCTGTGGCCGATGATCGCGTGACGAGCCTCGAAGGAGGCGTCGGCCATGAACGCCACCGGATCGATCAAGATAGCGGGCGTGCAGACCAGGAAAACCACTCCGGCCAGGAGTATCGCGTTCCCCAGACTCTGCCACCGACGTGCCCTCTCCGGTCCGAACAGGACGCAGCCGGCCAAGAGCAGCGCTGCCGCCACCCCGGTGTACTTGGTCCCCACTGCCCCTCCGAGGGCGGCGGCGGCAAGGTAGAGGTCGCGGGGCCTGGCGCCCTTGAGGTAGCGGACGAGGAAGAGAAGCTGTATGGTAAGCCAGAAGGCCAATGGGATATCTTCTTTGAAATCGTGGGCAGCGATCACTGCCAGGGGAGCGGTGGCAAAGAAGAGCGCCGCACCCACCCCCGCGATCTGGCCGCCGACCGACCTTCCGACGAAGAAGAGCAGCACGACAGTCGCCACACCGATGAAGGCGACGGCGGCCCGGGCCCCCAGATGAGGATAGAGCCCGAGACCCTTTGCCGCGAGCATGAATGGGGCACTGAAGTTGAGCATGAAGTGCGGATGGGCAAAGAAGCGAGGCAAATGTCCTTGGGCGAGGTCGGTCAAGAGCTGCAGTTTGCGAGCCTCGTCAGGATGGTACACCAACGGGAGTCCGTAGGAGAGATTGGCAAACATCAAATACGCAGCCACCAGCCCACAGCCAAGCGCCAGGGATAGGGTCCGTCCGATTGCCGGCGTGGCGGGAACAGGCGGCACTCCGGCGGGCCGATGCTGCGCCGGGGCCGACCGCTTCCCCCCAGTGACAGGCTTAAATTTTCCCGCGTGCTTCCTCATCGAGACACCCCCTGCCCAAACCCTGCTGGTCTCCGCGATATCGCAGTGATACCACAGCCGCCGGTAAGCGACAACCGGATTCTTGCAGTCAGCCGTTGCCCAGGGACGTCGAGCGGACGCTATTGATCAGGCGCGCCCTTATCGCGGTTTCCGATACCTCGTCGAAGGTACACCCGCTGTACGGAGGACGGCCTGTAATTGGCTTGGACAAACTCGTTCATCCACGGGGCCACCTGCAGGAGTCGCCGGTCCAGGACGATCACCGGACAGCCACCGGCCCCACACCGCTCAGGGATGTCGTACTTGATGACTCCCGATTTGATCTCCTTGATCAGGCCCATTCCCAACCAACCGTAGAACGACGCTTGCGGTCGAAATATATAGGCCGCATACCCATCCAAGATCGCATCCGATCGCGCCGTCACTTGAAGGACCGACATCAACCACTCCACATATTCCCGATTGGTTCTGGTAAGCGGTTTCAGGTGGTAGGCATTAGAGGCGAAAGCGTGAAAGGATCCCACCAGAAGGACGACGACCAGGCCTATCGCTAGAACCCTTCGTTTGCCATATTCCCTTAAATCGAGGAGGCTTTCGCTGATCCACCCCCCACACTCGCCGCCAAAGACCGCAAGAAACGTGATAAAGGGCAACAAACTTTGAGGATACGGAGCGGGGATAAACACAAAGTGAGCCAGGGCTGCCCCCACCGTCGAAGTTGCGACGATCACGAGCCTCCTTTTCTCGCGCTCTGACTCGGCCCGCCGGAATCGCCGAACGGCCAGGAGAGACCCACACGCCGCAAATGCCCAGAACACAGGAGCATTGGCTAGCGAGGGGTAGAAATACCTGAACCCGGAGAATCGTTCAGGATAGGCGACACTGTAGAGAAGGACCTGCTTGACCAGTAAGAACGGCCACCCCTCATCTCGAGACCACATCAAGAGCAGCAGGCAGGCGAGGGGGACCAACGACATTCCCACGAACAGCGCGATATCCTTTTTCTCCGGGACACGGCTTCCTGCTAATGGCCGGAGCAGAAGCAGCGCTCCCCCCAAAGAAGCGAGCGCAAAAAGGGCCTTGGGCGAGAAGAGCAACCCCATCCCGGCGGATAGTCCGCTCCAGCCGTACGCGCGCCGGGAAATGGGTTCCGGCGAGCGAACGAGGAGCCATGCCCCAAGCAGCCAACTCAAAATAACGACCTGATCTGGTCGAACCTCGAGTGTCCTCCAGGCGAACGAGACCTCTACACCTAAGAGGACCATCGAGAGGAGGGGTACGGCATAACCCTGCCCGGTGAAGGTCAGCTTATACACCATGAAGAATATGGCGAGAGTCAGGAGGCACATGACGATACGAGAGCCGAACAGATAGGCCGAACGTTCATCAAAGAGCGCTGCAACCGGAGCGAGCAGGTACCAGAGACCCGGGGGATGGTTCTCGAAAAAATCCCGATAGGGCAGGTAACCCTTCATGACCATCCAGCCGAAATGCAGGTGTTCATACTCATCAGGATCAAACCACCTGTTGAACACGAGCAAGACCCGGAAGGCAAGAGAAACCAGCAGCGGAATGAGGAGGGTGATGAGAAAGACCTTCTCCCCCACAGGAGTCCTCAGGGCGTGATCCGGCTGTGTGATCGGCGGCCCCTCCTGTTTATCCCCGACATTCATCGCCATCGGTCAAGTGAGCTCTCCCCAGGTTTCCTCTTCTCCCACGGCGCACGGGACACCTCCTCCTCTTTCATAACATTTTGCCCTTATCACCTAGCGTTGCACCGTGCCTGTCAGGAGGCATTCTCGGCCGTTGTCGTTTACAAAATAGAGTCGGCCATGTTCGTGAAAGCAGCAAACGTGGCCAGGACGGGAGGCGGGCTCACTCGCCGATCACGTCAAGTGATCAGTGCCTTGCCCTGAAATTGAGAACTGCCTTAACGGGAGAAGCTTCGTCGTCGGCAGCCAAAGCGTCAGCGCTCTGGAAAATCAGCTAAGACCGTATCTCACGATCCCCCAGCCGCTGATGGACGACAATCTATACTTTCCGCTTAAAAATACGAATCCGATATGCCGAAAGAGGAGAATATCCAATGGAGTCATCACCCCAGTGATACATCGTAGAATCTTCGGTAATGATATCAACAACCCCCACTTGGTGAAGATATCGCATTCGATACGCCTGAAACCACTCAAAGATAAATCGTTCTGAGCCCGGTCTTATCCCCCATGAAGACCCGATTTCTACCAAGATGAAGAGGACCGGGTCGGCTGACTCGATCTCACGAATCATCTCCTGCTGCATCCTCAGGGCATAGGGTTGTCTTTCCATTAGTGCGTGCGTGTAAATATACCCTGTGGCAGAACGTCTGTCGGAATAGAAGTAGATTTGGGGCTCCGAACCGATTACAGCAATTCGATCACTTTTTTTGGTATGCTCTTTGACATACTTCGCGATCTCCAGCGATTCGGGAAATGGATTGAGGCCATACGTGGCGCGCGATGCTTCTGCCGGACTCAGGTGAAATAGAAAGATCCGGTGCTGATAGACTGAAGACGATAAGGCGATCAGGGCCAGTAAAATCGGGACACCTCTCTGAACAGTTAAGGAGTAAGCCTTTAAAGAGTCAACTTGCGAAAACAGCCTTCCAACTGACATTACGCCGATGCCCACCAAAAGTGCAGTTGCAGGAAGGAGAAGAATAAAATAGTGCGAGCGGAAGTAGAAGCCTGGGCAGACTGAAAGAAAGGAAAATGTGAACAGCGCTGCGACAAACATCCCACGCGAGCGTGCCTTCCTGTCCCACAACAGGGCGGTAAGCCCGATGGCTGCGAAAACCCAGAGCAGCATCGATAATTCGACTATTGGGATGCTTCGCTTTTTCAAGTGCCCTAACGCCATGGAAAGCGGAACCTGTGTAACGTATTCCCTTGCGTAAACGAATGTCCAAAACCAGAATGTTTGAAACACACCCGCCAGCAACAAGACCAGACAGGTCAGTCCAAATGGACCCGCCGCACCGATTGACAGCAAAGTACATCTTGATCCAAGACGCCGCCAGAGGACCGGTCGCTGCCGCAACTCGTAGTAGAGAAGGTAGACGGCGGCAAACGCGATGAAGGCGGCACCGTGCTGCTTCATGAGAAAGCCCAACCCTAAGAGCAATCCGCTCCAAAAGAGGAGCCGTGGGCGGTCCGACTCAATCGCGCGCAGCAACAACAACATTCCGCCAACTGCGGGAAGTATCACAAAATGTTCGGCGTTGGCAAAAATACCCTGCACCGACTGGCTCAAAGACAGGATGGCAAAGCTCGCACCTGCGACAACTCCGGTTAAGTCATCATATAGGCGCCTTCCCAACGAAAACAGCACGATAACCGTAGCGGCGTTCAGAAGCAGCAGTCCAAAATGAATAGCCGTGCGGGTTTCGCCAAACAGTGCCATAATCAGCGCATATGCACCGTAGGTTCCCGGCATTTTCATGTTATACGCTTCCGAATATGGCGGTATACCCTGTAGCATAAGCTGCCCTGCGTAAGCATATTCGCCTTCATCTCTTTCAAGGGGAACTTCTATTAGGCGAAGCCGTATTGCAGCGGTCAGCAGGACAATGATCAACACTGTCCCCCATGCCCAATGCGAGGAGAACATCTCCAGGATTCTGTGATAGGTACGTGTTTTCTTCCTGATCACATCTCTCATATCACTACGACTATCGCAATCACCTTTGAAGACATCCCGCAATCACCAAGCGGCTTCGCAAAGCGCCAGGACAGAAGGCAAGGGGGCGGAGGGTTGAAATTCTTGCGTGCACCGTTTACACTAGCGAAGCTGGACTGTCCTCGCGCTTTCATGGCGGCGTAATCCCGGCCTACACGACGGGGAGCGCCTTGCTCATCACCGCGCTTTGAGCGCCTGGGCACGGCATTGAGTCATGTTGAGGGAGCGATGATCCATAACAAGCGAATCGCGGTCGTCCTTCCCGCCTACAACGCGGCCAAGACCTTAGAGCGGACCTATCGGGAGATCCCGCTGGATGTCGTGGATGAGGTCATCCTGGTTGACGACGCCAGCCACGACGAGACCGTCGATCTGGCCAGACGCCTGGGAATCACGACCTTTGTCCACACCCGCAACCTGGGATACGGGGCCAACCAGAAGACCTGTTACCGCCAGGCCTTGCTGCGGGGGGCGGACATCGTCATCATGCTCCACCCGGATTACCAGTACTCGCCCAGACTGATCACGGCGATGGCCTCGATGCTCGGGGTGGGCCTCTACGATCTTGTGCTCGGCTCCAGGATCCTGGGGGTCGGCGCGCTCGCCGGCGGGATGCCGCTGTACAAGTACCTCGCCAACCGGCTCCTGACCTTCATCGAAAACCTGGCCCTCGGCCTGAAGCTCTCCGAGTACCATACCGGATACAGGGCGTTCAGGCGAGAGGTGCTCACGCGGCTCCCGCTTGGCGAGAACTCGAACGACTTTGTGTTCGACAACGAGATCCTAGCCCAGGCCGCGCTCTTTGGCTACCGGATCGGCGAACTGTCCTGTCCGGCACACTACTTCCCTGAGGCATCATCGATCAACTTCCGGCGGAGCGTTGTCTACGGCCTCGGCGTCCTCTGGACCTGCCTGCGCACGCTCCTCCATCGATGGCAGATAGCGCGTTTCCCCCTCTTCTCAGAAACAGGCCGGAGAATCCTGGAAGGGGATCCGGCGTCCGCGACGTCTCCGGACCACCTGCCACAATGACAATTATGAGATGACCCGGACCGCCATGGACGAATGCCAGAGGAAAGGAGAGATAAATACCCCGCGCTGTTGCGCGGGGTATCCAGTTGAAGACCCTCTTGAAGCAATGGCGCTATTACCGCCGCAGCCCGGACCCACTCGCTCCCGTCATCTCTGCCAGCCGCTCCTGCGCGAGCGCAAACGATGGATCGAGCTTCAGCGCCCGTTCCCACGCCTGCCGGGCCTGCACAGCCTCTCCCCGCCGGGAGTGTAGTAGGCCCAGGGCATAGTGAATCACGGGGTTTGAAGGATCGAGCTGCACCGCTGTCTGGAATTCGCGGGCGGCGCCGGCGAGGTCGCCCCGATTGCCGTAGGCTCTCCCGAGGTCGTAATGGGCTTTGGCCGACTTCGGCCGCTCCCGCACCACCCGCTCAAGCTCGGCCAGTGAGGGTTCGGCAAATTGGCTCCTCGCCAGCTCCAGGTTTTTGCGGAATTCTGACGAGTGAGGCTCCAGCGCCAGGGCCCGCTGAAATTCAGCGAGCGCCTCGGCCAGCCTCCCCATCCGGGAGTAGGCGACCCCCAGGTTGCTATGGGCTGCGGCGTAATCGGGCGAGAGCCGTATCGCCTCCTGAAAAGAGCGAGCTGCCTCCAGGTTCTGGCCTGTTTGGAGGAAATACGTCCCGAGGTAGGCGTGAGTTGTGGGCGATGTGGGGTTGAGCTTCAGGGACTGCCGGTAGGCCGCTCCTGCCTCTTCATGCTTCGCCAGCGCCGCAAAGGCCATCCCCAGGCTATTGTAGAACCTGAAATCGTACGGGTTGAGTTCGATCGCCTTCCGGTAGGCCTCGACGGCCAGAGCATAAAGGCCTGCCCCCCTGTAAACGTCTCCAATTTGGTGATAGCTAGGGTCCCTGCTAAGTCGCACATCGGGGACCTGCCTCGCTTCTTCGAGGGCCTTATCCTGAAGGCCCATATCGGCGTAGGTGCGGATCAGCCCAAGGCGAGGCGTTACTGAGGCAGAGGACAGCTCCAATGCCTTCTTGAACTGTTCGACCGCCAGATCAAAGCGGCCCACTAGCCGATAGACATCGCCGATGGCGATGTAACTCGCCGGAACTCCGGGATTGATCTCCTGGGCGGCCCGATAATAGACGAGGGCCTCCTCGTATCGGCCTTCCGCTTTGAGGCTCCCGGCCAAACTTCCTTGGGCCCTGGCGGACCTAGGAGCGGTCTGCACCGTCTTCGTCCAGAGGGTCAGGTCATCTTTCCAGTCACGGTTACGCAGAACCGTTCGGACCCCGAGCAACAGCAGGGCGATGGCGAAGGCGGCGGAGACCATCGTCGCGTAGCGGGGCCGTTCCAGGCCCTGCTCTACCAGCCAGGCGACGACGAAGCAAAAGCCGACCGATGGGAGGTAGAGAAAATGCTCGGCCACCATCTCATGGTGTGGGATGATCTGGGAAACCGGAAGATACGTGATGAAGAACCAGAGCCCACCGAAGGCGGCCATTCGGTCGGTTCGCAATAACTGGAGCAGCCCATACCCGATGGCGCTCAGGATCAGGAGGGCGAGAAGCGCCTGAGGATCACTCAGAAAGCGAGACACCGGAAACGCATCGAAGGAATAATCGGCGTTCAGGGTGCGGGGGAAAATCAGCAGCATCAGGTAGTGGACGACGATCCGGCCGCTGGTCAGCAGCGTCGCCCCAAGGCCGCCTCCGTAGAACTCCCGCTGATGGCTAGGATTGGCGATGAACGCAAAATAATACAGAAACAGCGCGAGGAGTCCCCCCATCACCAGGTAGAGTCCCTTCGACCGCGCAAGGACGGCCCCCAGCGCCTCGCGCAGGGCCTGCCGGAGTGGCAGCGTCACCCCGGGGCCCTCGCCGGGGAGATTGCGAAGCAGATCGTAGGCAACGCAAAGCAGCGGTAGGGTGATCGCCATCTCTTTAGTCAGTAGACCCAATACGTAAGCGACGCCGCAGGATAGGAGGTAGCCAAGGCGCTCCGTCGCGCGAAAGCGGAGGTAGCTCCAAAATCCGAGGAGGTAGAAGGCGGTGAAGAGGACATCGCGCTGGCCGGAGATATAGGCAACCGACTCGGTCTGGACCGGATGGACGACGAACAGTACGGCCGCCAGGAGCGCAGGCCGCGGCCGTCCCAGCAACGCGCGAAGTATGGCGAAGACGAGCGATCCGTTCAGGATGTGGAGCAGGATATTTATCGCCCGATATCCGGCGGGATGGTTTCCGAAGACGTAGAACTGGACGGCAAGGGCAGCGGTCCGCAACGGCCGGTGTGTGACCCCTTGGTCGGGGGGGAGGGCCACAGGTCGGCGGCCAGCCCACTCGTAGATCTTGGGCAATCTCTCAAGATTCTGGATCTCCACATTCTCGGAGATGAGCATGACGTCGTCAAAGACAAAGCCGTTTCCCAACGAGTTCGCGTAGATGAGGCCGGCCAGGGCGAAGAGGAGGACGGTTGCCTGGAGGGACCCCAATTCTCGGGCCCAAGACGGCAGGCTGGAGACCTTTTCCCTATTCCCGTTTCTGGTGTTCATTTTCCCCCTTTGTTCCCTTTCCTCAAAGTGCTCTGGAGACACACTGCAGACTGGTCGGTCCGCTCCGGGATGGCGACGAGTATAGTCAACTGCCGGAACGGCGTCAAGGTACGGTTGCCATGTTGGAGGCTTTATGTTATAAAGGTGTGGTCGCGCCCTTGGATGTCGCGTCCGCGGACGCGAACGTCGTTTGAAGAACCCCCTAGCGAGATGGGGGGATTTTTCATTGCAAGCCGGAGAGATTGCGGTCCGTTACGCCGATTTGACCCCAAACAGGAGGGAGCATGCCCGTCAACATCTTGCTGTATTATCGCTTGGTCGTTCTCAGCCTCTCGATATCAGTTTCTATCAGCCCTCTGTTGATGGGCTGCACCCCCGCGCAGGTTGCTCAGCCGACCACGGAGGTGAAAACTGCCCCTGTACCGCTCAGGAATGACTGGAATCCGGCCATCCGGAGCGATCCAAACGGGTACCTCTATTTGACCTACTACGTCAGGATCGGCGATGATCCCAACAGCCTTTACTTTAACCGCTCCCTGGACGGGGGAACCACCTGGCTGACCGAACCGATCCGCATCGACTCAGTCGGAGTCGGATCTCGGGGGACCAGATTCGGCTTCCAGGGCGTAGACACGAACGGACAAGGGGTGGTCTCGGTGACCTGGTCGGTCGAGAGGAAAACGGACAAGTTCTGGCGAGTGCAGGACGTTCGACGGCAGCGATCGAGGGACTTCGGCGCCACTTGGCCGGACTCGCATCTGGCCTGGCGGTTCGAGCTGCCGAGCAACTATCCGAGTCCGAGTTCAGGGGCGGAGGGAGAGGGGTACCTGGTGTGGGTGGAGAAGGGGGGGGCCAATGGAGCCAACAAACTCCTCTTTAATCGGACGTCCCCAGGGGGCGATGCCTGGAGCAGAGCGCCGATCGCGCTTCGCCAGCATGGGGGCCACACGAAACTCAGCGATGCCGGGACGCGAAGGCTGCCGTCCCGTCTTTCAGAGATCGGATGGCCCACCTTGGCAACCGACGGGAGGGGGAGGCTCTACCTGGCCTGGCAGGAGTTTCTTCCCCAGGGGGGGTCTCGCATCTTCTTCAACCGGTCCCTCGATGGCGGGCAAACCTGGTTGGAGGCAGCCCCTCCACTGAGCACGTCGTCTCGCGGTAAGATCGCGCGCATGCCTCGAGTTTCGTTCGATGGCGCGGGCGGCGTTTATGTCGTCTGGGAAGATACGCGAGACACGAACACCAATCTCTATTTCAACCGATCGTGGGACCAGGGGACCACCTGGCTTCCCGAGGACCTCCGACTCACCGTGGATCAGCCGCCTTTGACCGATTCGTTCAGCCCGGCGATCTCGTCCGATAGGTCTGGGCGGCTGTACCTTGCTTGGTATGAACAGCGGGATGCCCCCGACTCGCTGTACTTCAATCGGTCCGACGATAGAGGCCGGACCTGGCTCCCTCACCCGATCAGGCTGGATCATCACGGAAAAGACGCGAAATCATACGGGTTCCAACTTTGGAACGACGACGCGGGACACGTGTACATCGTGTGGTTAGAGCGAGGAGAGAAGAAGGACAGCATCCGGTTCAATCGTTCATCGGATTATGGGGCCACATGGTTGGACGCGGATGTCCGGATCGATAGCGACAGTGCCGGCATAGGCAAGGGGGGCTTGCTCTATCCCCGGATGAGCGCCGACGCCACGGGGAAGCTCTATATCGTCTGGAGCGGCGACCGAGAGGGCGAATACAGGCTGTTCCTCAATCGGTCTACTGACTATGGCGCCACCTGGTTGTCGCGGGAAATCCCGATCACCCGTTAGCTCTACCGCCCGAAGAGGCCGCAAGTGGGGAGGCGAAACGCGCGAGGGAGATGGAGGAACTCAGAATCAGCTCCTGTCTGGCTGCGTCCACTTCCTGTGGTGGTGTTGCTCGGTGCACTTACCTTTCTGGTCTATCTGAACTCTCTTCAGAATGAGTTCGTCTTCGACGATGTCGGCCTGATCGTCAAAAGCTCCAGGATCCGCGACCTCAGGAACCTCCCCAGGATCTTGGGCGCCTATGGGCACCCGGCATACAGGCCGATTCGAACAGCCTCCCACGCGATCGACTACGCTCTTTTTGGGCTCAACCCGGCAGGCTTCCGGGCTGTTAATATCGCCCTTCACGTCCTGAATGGCACGCTCCTCTTCTTTCTCTTTCGCGCCCTTCTAAGGAACCCGCGCCCCGCCCTCTTGGCGGCGATGCTCTTCGTCGTCCATCCTATCCAGACCGAGTCGGTCGCCTATATCTCGGGCCGGCGCGACCTTCTCTTCGCCGTCTTTTACCTGGCCGGGTTTGCGTGCTACGTCCGCTACCGAGAGACCGACCGAGTCCGATACCTCTTTCTGGCGGGATTCGCCTACCTCCTTAGCCTGCTCTCCAAGGAGATGGCAATCAGCCTGCCCCTGCTCTGTCTCTGGTATGACGTGGTACGATCGATTCCAGCCGCTGAGGGGAACAGTCCCCTGTCCCCGTTGCGGGCTGTTGCGGAGGGGGTTCGAACGGCGGTTCGACGCCATACGCTGCTCTATGCCGCTGGCACGGCCGGGCTCCTGTTCCTTGTCTGGTACTATGTTTACCGCATGAATCCCAGCCAGCAACGGGCGATGTATGGGGGCGGGCTGGGGCCGACGCTGATGACCAGCGCCCGGATCGTCGTCCACTACATCAAGCTGCTCCTGTTCCCGATCACCCTCAACGCCGACTATTCATTTAACGCTTTCCCCGTCTCGCGCTCGCTGGGCGATCTACGGGCACTCTTTGCCCTGGCCATCCTGGGGGCTGTCGTGTGGGGACTCCTCCGCCTCCTTCCCTCCGCCCGATGGGCCGCCTTCGGTGGGCTTTGGTTCTTCGTCACCCTGCTCCCCGTCTCCCAGATTATCCCGCACCACGAGATGATGGCCGAGCACTACCTGTACCTGCCGTCGGCCGGGATCTTTCTGGCCGCCGGCGTACTCCTGGAAGGGGCTCTGGTTCAGCCAAGGCGCCACGCCGCCACCGTCGTGGCCTTCACTCTTGTTGTTGCGCTGCTTGGCGTCCGGACGGTCGTTCGAAACCGGGACTGGCGGGATAGCCAGACGCTCTGGACCAAGACCATTCAGACCGCGCCCGGGTCGGCGAGGGCCCACGTCAACGTCGGGGAACTGGCCCTTCGCCAAGGCCGTTCCCTTCAAGCCTTTCGGGAGTTCCAGGAGGCGATCAGTATCCAGCCGGACGACGCGGTGAATCGAGATAACCTTGGGGTCGTCCTGCTCCGCCACGGGATGTTTGACGAAGCAGAACAGCAGTTCCGTGAGGCAATCCGCATCCAACCGCGGTACGTGAACTCGCGTGTGAACCTTGGCCTGATCTACCTCAACCGACGGCAACTTGACGAGGCCGAGCAGGAGTTCCGCGCCGCGTCCGGCTCAACAAGGATCGCCAGTGCATTTCGGGGAGCGATCGAAAATAACCTCGGCGTCGTGCTGGCGCTGAAGGGGAAGAGGCAGGAGGCCGAGCACGCCTTCGCAGAAGCCGTTCGTCTTGCTCCTCGCAATGCCGACGCGCGAGCGAACCTCGGCAAGGCCTACCTCGAGAAGGGGATGGCTCGTGAAGGGATCGCTCAGTTCGATGAAGCTGTCCGGCTGAATGGTTCAAACCCCAGGTTCCATTACATGCTCGGGCAGGCCTACTACCAAGAGGGGGAAAAGGAGTTCGCGGCCATCTCGCTCACCAGGGCCTTAAGCCTGAAGGCCACTTTCCCCGAGGCTCGGAGCCTGCTGGACAAGATCATCCGAGAAAGGGCGAGTGAACAGGGAGGACGTGGGTAGCTCGGTTAGGCTCTCAGTGGTGATCCCCCTCTTCAACGAGGCGGAGAGCCTCCACCAACTGTATGGCGCGTTGGACGGTGTCATCTCGCTCTATGCTGACCAAAGCGAGCTGATCTTCGTTGATGACGGCAGTACTGACGGCTCCTTCGAGGTCCTCAGGGCGCTGCGAGACAAGGACGGCAGGATGAAGATCGTTCAGCTTCGGACCAACCGGGGAAAGGCCACTGCTCTTGCTGCCGGATTCCGCGAAGCGAGCGGAGAGACTATCGTCACCCTTGACGCCGACCTGCAGGATGATCCCAAGGAGATCCCGCGTCTCCTTGCAAAGCTTGAGGAAGGGTACGACCTGGTCTCGGGCTGGAAGGCGCGGCGCCAAGATCCCTGGTCGCGGCGCTTCCTGTCGGCCGTCTTCAACCGGGTTACGGGCTTCCTCACCGGCCTGCGCATTCACGATATCAATTGTGGATTCAAGGCGTACCGGCGGCCGGTCATCGATGAACTCAAGCTCCAGGGCGAGCTGCACCGCTTCATCCCGGCCCTCGCAAGTTGGCGAGGCTTCAGGGTGGCCGAGATCGAGGTGGAGCACCATCCGAGGAGATATGGCCGATCGAAGTACGGAATGGAGCGGATTCCTCGTGGATTCTTTGACCTCCTGACTGTGATCATGCTGACCCGATACACCGCAAAGCCCCTCCACCTCTTCGGGACGTTGGGCCTTTTCCTGGGGCTCGCCGGATTCGGCATCATCGGGTACCTTTCTATCGGCTGGTTCATAGGGAAATGGATCGGCGCACGCCCCCTCCTGACCA
>Ga0209751_10000567_pt1 | contig 39723 bp, 49 predicted proteins | sample RifCSP13_1_FD_184019 | JGI IMG/M metagenome (GOLD analysis project Ga0209751, IMG submission 184019) | Soil microbial communities from Rifle, Colorado - Rifle CSP2_sed 13_1 (SPAdes) (version 2) | ecosystem: Environmental > Terrestrial > Deep subsurface > Rock core/Sediment | place: Rifle...
GAGGCGTCGGCAAGCAGTTCGAGATCGCCGGGGGCGAGCGGCTCTGCTTGATCGACCTCGCTGAAGACGGCGACAGCGTCGTCCCAGGCGCGTCGCTCGACAGCCTTCCTGCCCATCTCGATGGTCTGCACCGTTGTCACCTCGTGCCGGTTCCCTGGTCTGATTCTATGACCGGGGACGCGCTCCCGTTTGGGGTTCCGCGGCCTAGAGGTAGCGGGCGACTGCCATCGCCCCGACGGCCACCACGACCAGGGTGCTCATCCAAGGGACGAGACGGTCACGTGTGGCGGTAACCCGCCCGATCTCGGCTCCGACGTCCTCACCCTGGGCGGCGCGGGCTCCTAGCGCGCCAAGACGCTTATTGAGGGGAGCGAATTCCTAGCGCGCCAAGACGCTTATTGAGGGGAGCGAATCGGAAGGTCCCGACGATCCACAGGATGATCGCGGCTACCGCCCCCACCGCGACTCCGGCCATCCAGGCGTTGCTGGGGATAATCGACCCGAAATCGTGCCAGTAGAGAAGGGCGCCGCTGAGAATGGTGACGAGCCCCACCCCAACGGTGATCTGCGGAAGCCGCGCCGCCCCCACGAGATGGCCCATAAACGGGCCCGCAGCCGGCCCGACGGCTCGGGTTGTGGGCAGGAGGAACCAGAGCACGAGGAACAGGGCACCGGCCCAAAAGACGCCTCCACCAATGTGGAGGATTCGAAGCACGATCACGTATGCATCCATGATTCTTCGATTATCGCCTCTTCGCCTGGCGCCCGGGCGGATCGGCCCTTCGCGTAGTGTGCCCCGAGCAATGCCCGACAACGAGACAGGTGCACAACAGCTTCCGCCCCCGAAGCGGACGCTTCTGGGGTCGTTCGTTGCCGCGGACAGCTATGGGCTGGTGCTCTTGCTCATCGTCCTCACCTACGCGATCTCCGTGATGACGGGCGATCAGTGGTGGGCGTCACCCCTGGTGCTGGTGATGCAGATTATGACGGTATGGTTCGCACTGCACACCTCGCAGGCGCCGCGGCGCATTCGCCGGGCGGCCGATGTGATCCTCGTGGTGGCGATGGTCATCGCCGTGGTCGAGGTGGTGAGCAACGGAACTGGCGAGCCGTCTCCGCTGATCGTCGCGATCGGCGCCATCCTGTACTTCATCGCGCCCCTCACCATGATCAATCATCTCGGATTGCGTGCCACCGTAGACCGGGAAACCGTGCTCGGGGCCGTGGGTGCCTACCTCCTGATCGGGATGTTCTTCGCCTTTACCTACCGCTTCCTGGATCTCACCCAGTCCGGCCCCTTCTTTGGCTCCGGGGGCGAAGGGACAACGGAAAAAGTCTTGTTCTTCAGCTTCACAACGCTCACCACGACGGGTTTCGGCAACCTGGTGCCGGCCGCAAACCCGGGACAGACGGTGACAGTGGCCGAGATGCTGATCGGCCAGCTCTTCCTGATCACCGCGGTCGGCAAAGTCATTACCGTTTGGCGGCCCGCCCGGTGGTCGACCGCTGGCCCGACAAGCGAAGCCCGCGAGGAGTGAGGAGGAAGGTCCGATGTGGAAGGCAGTTTTGCTCGGTATAGCCGCCCAGTCATCCCTCCTCCTGAGCGGGCTCATCGTGTACAAGGTGACGGTGCCCCAGAGGGTCATCGGGTGCCTCGCCGGGTTCGGCGCCGGTGCCCTCATCAGCGCCATCGCCTACGACCTCATCCCACAAGGCGAGGGTCTCCCCCTCGATGAGCTCGCAATGAGCTCGCACTCTGGCTCCTGATCGGCGCCGCAATTTTCGTGATCAGCGACCGGATCGTCGAGGCCCGGTTCGGAGAGGAGAAAGGATCCGGCCCGGCGCCCCTCGGGATCGTCGTCGGTTCGGTTGTCGACGGAGTCCCCGAATCGCTGATCCTCGGAATCCAACTCCTGCAGGCCAGGTCAGCTCGGCGTTCCTGGCGGCGGTGTTCATCTCCAACGTCCCACAGGCCCTGGCCCCTTCTGCCGATCTCGCCACCTCGGGCTGGAAGGTGCGGCGGATGTTTGCCATGTGGGGAGTTGTCCTCGTGGCGTGCGGTGTTGCCGCCGGGCTCGGATACGGGCTGTCCGACCTGATGGGCGCGAGCGGCGACCGCGCCGCCGCCCTTGCGGCAGGCGGTCTGCTGGCCATGTTGACCAACTCGCTGATGCCCTACGCCTTCGACCGTGGCCGGGGCCCTGGCCGGGGTGTTCACGGTGGTTGGCTTCGCCGCCACCATGGCGTCGTCCTGACCCGGAGGAGCGTCCCTCTGTAAGTCCCACGGCGCCAGCTCTCAGACACCGTTGACGATTGGCGCCACCTTGCTGCCGAGAAGCTCGATCGCCCGCATCACCTTGTCGTGGGGCAGGGTGCCGACACTGATATGGAGCATGAAGCGCTCGATCCCGAGGACGTCACGCATCTTGATGATCTTGGCGGCCACCTCCTCGACGTCACCCAGGACCAGTGACCCCGCAGGGCCGCGCATCATGTCGAATTGCTGGCGAGTCATTGATCCCCAGCCCCGCTCCCGCCCGATCGTGGACATCGCCACTGCGTAGGAGGGGTAGTACTCGTCGGCGGCCTGTTCGGAGTCATCGCCGATATAGCCATGAGCATGAACCGCGAGTGGGACCTTGGCAGGGTCGTATCCCGACTCGACCAACGCTCGACGGTGGAGCTGGGCGAAGGAGGAGAACCGGGCGGGATCGCCCCCAATGATGGCCAGGGCGACCGGAAGCCCCCTGGTGGCGGCCCTGACGATCGACTCGGGAGTGCCTCCAACCCCCACCCAGACCGGCAATGGGTCCTGTTGGGGGCGGGGATAGATCGGCTGGTCTCGGATAGGAGCCCGATGCTTTCCCGACCAGGTGACCCGCTCATTGTCCCGGATCGCCAACAGCAGGTCGAGCTTCTCACTGAACAACTCGTCGTAGTCGGCGAGGGAGTAACCGAAGAGGGGGAAGGACTCGATGAAAGACCCTCGACCAACCAAGAGCTCGGCCCGCCCCGAAGAGACCAGATCGAGAGTGGCAAAGTCCTGGAAGGTGCGAACGGGGTCGGCGGTACTGAGGATGATCACCGCCGGGCAGAGACGGATCCGGTGGGTCCTTCCCGCGGCTGCCGCCAACACCACTGCCGGCGAAGAGGAAGCGAAGTCGGGCCGATGGTGCTCTCCCACCCCGTAGACATCGAGCCCGACCTCTTCGGCCAGGACGATCTCATCGAGGACCTGACGTAACCGCTCGCCGTGGCTGATCGTCTCCCCACTCAGCGGATCGGCGTAGGTCTCGGCGAATGTGGTGATCCCAAGTTCCATGATCAGGGCAGTCCGGCGTTCGACGAAGTCGGGAGCCGAGCATAACCGGGCACCCTGCCCGGGCCGTATAGCCACGGAACATGGACCTTTTCCTCTGGTTCTCGGGGGCGGCAGGTAGCCACCATTGACTGAGATGCCGGTCTGAGAGGTCTAGATGAGTACAACAACGCCGCAAGTCACATTGCCAAAGGTGGGGCCCGCCTCGAGGCGATTCGGTTATGTGATGGCCATCCTCGTAAACGCGGCGATGCTGTTTGTTGCCAACAGCGTCCTCGACTGGGGTTGGCCTCCTTTCCTGACCGAGGATTTCGGACAGGTGCTGTGGCTCATCGACCTCTCGCTTCTTGCCTCTATCGCGGTCAATTCGATGTACCTGGGTTACGACCCTCCCTGGTTCAAGTCGGTATGCCAGATCGGGTTGAACCTGATCACGATCGTCGTGACGATACGTATGCCAGATCGGGTTGAACCTGATCACGATCGTCGTGACGATACGTATGTATCAGGTGTTCCCGTTCGATTTCTCTGCTTATGAATTCAACTGGGAGATGCTCACAAGAGTCGTGATGGTCATCGGCATCGTGGGCACCGGCATCGCCATCGTCGTGGAATTCTTGAAGCTTGCCCGTGTCGCGGCCTCACCGAAATAGGTGACCGCCTTCAACCCAAGCTCATCGAAATCTGAAGAGCTAGGAGTAGGTAATGACAAGCAACAATCATGACGAACCCACCGAATCGGGCGATGTGTCCCGCAGTCGGTGGGTGGATGAGGCCCAGGAGGCCCTCGACCGGACAGTGGACGCCGTCGAATCGGCCTGGGATACCACCAAGGAGGATCGAACGAGTGCCCTGGAGTCGGCCAAAGCTGCCGCCCATGAGCTGGCCAAGGTCCTTGATAAAGGGGTTGCCGCTGCCAGGGAGCGATGGGCAACTGGTGGTGACGACGAGAGCACCACCCCCGATCATCAAGAATGAGCACGACGCCGAGCAGGAGGGGACCATGATTGGATGGCTGGAGGACATCAACAAACTAACTCTCGACAACACCAACTTCCGGACGGTCGTCCACACCGGTGATCATGCCCAACTGACCCTGATGCGTCTGCTTCCGGGTGAGGAGATCGGGTGGGAGTCTCATCACAATCGAGACCAGTTCCTTCGTTTCGAGCAGGGCCAGGCCCGGGTTGAATTCGGCCGCAGTCAGGAGGCGGTGGATGAAACCCACGAGGTGGAAGACGATTGGGCCGTGATCGTTCCCGCCGGGGTTTGGCACAACGTGGTCAACACCGGCAGCGAGGACGTCAAGCTATATTCGATCTACTCACCTCCGGAGCACCCCGCCGGCACCGTCCATCGCACCAAGATGGAGGCCGAGGCGGCCGAGCATCACTGAGCCTTGCCAATGATCCGGCGGTCAGAGTGGTCACCCCCGGGTGCCAACCAAAGTAGGGTCCGTCGCAGGTAGGAGGTTCAGAGATCACCGCTGCAGCCAGTAACGAGAAAGCCGTCGACGTGCAGTTCCGGGACGACTCCGAGGAGCACCGATACGTGGCGGAAGTCGACAGCGAGGTGGTCGGGGTCGCCGTCTATCAGGTACGGGCCGGTCGTCACATCTTCGTCCACACCAAGGTGAACACCGAGTACGAAGGCAAGGGAGTGGGTTCGGCGTTGGCCCGTTTTGCACTCGACGACGTCCAAGCCCAGGGCGGCACGATCGTGCCCATTTGCCCTTTCATTTCCGCCTGGATCGAGCATCACCCCGAGTACCGAACGATGATCGATCAGGAGCTACTCGATCGCATCAACGGGACCCCGGCCGGCGATTCTTCTTGAGACCTAACCTCCGGAGCCCAAGTATTTGCCTACCCGGCGCAAGAACTCCGCGGCTGGCACCCCGTCTATGAAGGCGTGATCGAAGGTCAGCGACAGCACCACGCGTGACCCCTCGGTCACCGTCCCACCGTCGGAGATGACAGGAACCCGCCGCACTGCCCCCACCCCCAGGATGGCCACCTGGGGCAGGTTGATGATCGGGGTGAACCCGTCCACTCCGTAACTCCCGAGATTGCTCACCGAGAAAGTCCCACCCTCGTAGTCGGCCATTGCCAGCTCCCGATTCCGGGCTCGCTCCGCCAGTACCCGGATCTCCTCGTGGATCTCTGCCACGGTGTGATCGCCAGGATTCCTCACAATCGGCGCAACCAGGCCATCCTCGGTCTGTATCGCCACCGCGACATTGATTGCCTCAGCGGGGGTGAAACGATCACCATCGCGGGTGCCGTTCAGCCCTGGATGCTCCTTCAGGGCAATCGCCACTGCCTTGATCACCACTGCGGTCATGTGCTCGGGTAGTCCCGAGCCGAGATCGACCTCAGAGGTGAGGGTCACAGGCGCGGTTTCCAGATGCCCTCGTCTCAGGTTTCGGGCGATGACTGTCCGTAAACCGGCCATCTCCGGTGCGGTTCCCTGGCCGCCGGCCGAGGCCACAACATCGATGTCGACGCCCACCTCTTCGGCGGCCACGATCCGACAGATCGCCTCACCCTGAGGCACAGGGGCGTTGATGGGGACCAGCCCCGCCACCGCCCCTGCTTCATCTGTGTAGACCCCCTCGGCCACCTTCTGCACCTGGATCTCGGCGATCAGCTGACCGGCCTCACACAGTTGGCCCTCATCCACGAACCAAGCCGTAACGACCCCGTCCTCACCGGGTTCGGTGAGGACGGGCATCAATACGTCGGTTGCCATCGATTCTCAGACCTGGACCAGCTGCTCCGCGGCCTCGACGATCCGCTCAGCCGAGGGCAGGGCGAACTGCTCGAGGGGCCGGCTATAGGGGATTGGCGTGTCGGGCGTTGCCACCCGCATCGGTGGTGCATCCAGGTAGTCGAACGAACGCTCGACCACGGTGGCGATCACCTCGCCGGTCATCCCGAAGCTCTTGTAGTCCTCGTCGACCACCAACAGCTTGCGGGTCTTGGCCACGCTCGCTGCGATCGCATCCCGATCGAGCGGGACCAGAGAGCGCAGGTCGAGCACCTCGGCCGAAATGCCTTTGTCCTCGAGCATGTCGGCGGCGTCGAGGGCCCGGTGCACGGAGAGGCCGACCGTGACCACTGTCAGGTCGTCGCCATCGCGGGCGATGGCTGCCTCCCCGATCGGCACCTCGTACGCCTCGGCGGGCACTGATCCGGTGGCCCGGGGGTTGTTGGTCATCCACCCCAGCCCCAGCACGCCCTTGTGGAACATGTAGAGGACCGGGTTGTCATCCCTGATCGCCGCGGTCATCAGGCCTTTGGCGTCGTAGGGGTTCGACGGGACGACCACTTTCATCCCGGGGAGATGGGCAAAGGTCCCCCAAAGCGTTTGTGAATGCTGGCCGGCGTCGGAGTACCCGCCGCCAACCGCCGTCGTCAGCACCATGGGCACCTTGACGTTGCCACCGCTGAAGTAGTGGATCTTTGCCATGTTGTTGTAGATCTGATCCATGCAGACCCCGAAAAAGTCGACGAACATCAGCTCGACGATGGGACGGAGGCCGTTGGTCGCGGCACCGATCGCGGCGCCGATGAACCCGGTCTCCGAGATCGGGGTGTCCCTCACCCGCTCCGGGCCGAAACGGTCGAGTAGGCCTTGGGTGGCTCCAAAGATCCCCCCGTAGACACCGATGTCCTCGCCCATAACCAGCACTGTGTCATCCGCCTCCATCTCCAAGCCGATTGCCTCGGCAATCGCCTTCTGCGTGGTGAGCTTGCGGTCGGTTGTAATCGTCATTTGACCTCCTCTATCAGGCGAAGACGTCCGCCAGGGCGTCTTCAGGCTCGGGATAAGGGCTCGACATGGCGAACTCGATCGCCTCTTCGACCAGGCCGTACATCCGGTCCCTTATGGTCTCGAGGTCGGCGTCGGTGAGGACTCCCTCGGCGACCAACTTCTGGCCGAAGGTGACCAGTGCATCCCGCTCCACCATCGCCTTCTTGAACTCGTCCGTCCGGTATCCGTCGGCATCGCCTTCGAAGTGACCCCAGAGACGATCCGTCTTCACCTCGATGAGGCTCGGACCGCCTCCTCTACGGGCCCGGGCGATCGCCTCACCGGCGACCTCGTAAACCGCAATCGGATCGTTGTTGACGACCAGGACCCCGGGAATCCCGTAGGAACCCGCCCGGTCGCTGTTGTCTGGGATCGCCGTTGCCATCGCCTTGGGCACCGAGATGGCATAAGCGTTGTCCTCACAGATGAAGACAACCGGCAGGTTCCACACCGCAGCCAGGTTGAGCGACTCGTGGAATGCGCCCTGGTTGGCGGCGCCCTCCCCGAAGAACGACAAGGCAACGTTGTCGGTGCCACGCTGTTTGAAGGCGAGCCCGGCTCCTACGGCAACCGGTATCCCCTCGGCGACGATCCCCGAGCACGCGAAGCTCGGCTCGACCGAGAACAGATGCATGTGGCCGCCCTTGCCCTTGCCCAACCCGGTGCTTCTCCCGAAGATCTCCGCGGTCATCTTCTTGAGGTCGACCCCTTGGGCGATGGCGATGTGGTGAGGTCGGTGGGTTGCGGTTATTGCGTCGCCAGCCTTGAGATGGGGCCTTACCCCAACCGCCACCGGCTCCTGTCCCGCGGCGAGATGCATCTCGCCCGGGATGAGACCGGCGGCGATGTCGAAGGCGGGAAGCTTGTCGGTGAGGTAGATCTCCCGGATCCGCTCCTCAAAGTGTCGAATCTTGACCATGGTCTCGTACATGTCGACCAGGTGCTCGTTGGGAATGTTCATCAGCACCTCCTGCTGGTTGCGTGGCGTGCCGATGCGGAGAATCGGCACGTGCCTCTTCCGGCCTTGGTATGTCCTCTATTCCCAGGATGAGGGCTGCGATAGGGGCAAAAGACCCTTCACCCGCAATGCGAGCTCGGGGTCGAGAACCCTCGGGCCCGGGACCACCCTGACCAGGGCCGCCGCGGCCGTAATCCGCCGCTCACCGTCGAGCGCCACAACGCCTCCGGTCACGTCGAGTGGGATCTCGGCTCCGAGGGGGAGATCGGTGTGCTCGGCGACGCAAACGTCGCGTACCAGGCCGGGGCCGAAAACCGCCCTCACCGTCCGACTGCCACCGAACCGAATCCAGCGGGCATGTCCCGGCTCGAGCGACCCCAGTCCGGCGCTCACCGAGGCGATACCCACCGCGGCGCTCACCGAGGCGATACCCACCGCGGTGGGACGGGCCGAGGTGACAACGGCCTCGATGAGCAGGTCCGGCTCCCAGAGGGCCCCAGCGCCGATCCAACGACCATGCACCGACACCACGTCGATGACTGCAGTGGCGGCTCCTGTGGTGGTTTCCGCCTGGAGGGCGGTAGTGGGGGTGAACACCGACATGTCGTCCCTCGCGAGAGCAGCCACGATGGCGGATCCGATGACGGTCGGCTCCATGGCGAGGGCGAATGCATTGTTGGTGCCCGCGGCCAAAGGCACCAATGGCGCTTGGGGCCATCCCTCCACCGCGGCTCGGACCGTTCCGTCCCCGCCCACGATGACCAGGACGGCTGCCTTTCGTGCCGCCAACTGCGATGCGGCCTGGCTTGTGTCCTGCTCCCCGCCTTGGGGAACAATGGGAAGGAACTCGACCGGAGGGGAGGAATCGCGGGCCAGGAACACGGCTCGACGGACCAACCCAACGTGATCGTCCAGCGCCAACACCTTCAAGCCGGGCTGCGAGCCGAGCCCGACTAGAAGACGGGCTATGAGATTCGCCTTCTCTTCGGTGTCGATAACGCGGGCGAGACCGGTGAGACGCCGTATGTCCTTTGAGGAGACGGGATTGGCGATGAGGCCGATCACCATCGAGTGCAGCCTAGGGGGGTCCAGGTCCACCTCTCAGGGCCAGGATTGGGGCGCCGACTCAGGTGATGCTTGTGCTCCATCCCCTCCAAACGTTCGTAGTAGTCGGGGAATTCACGCAGGTGGGCGAGTGCGATCTTGGCGGTGAGAACCGGGTCATCACCGGTCACGTTCAGGTCGGGATACCTCGTGCCGTGCTCCATCTCCACATCCATGCCCCGGAGCACATCGTCGAGATCGAACAACTCATCGGAGATCTCGATACCGATATCGGTCACTGCTCTCGCGGCGTCTTCGAGATTGAACATTCGTCTCTCCTTTCACATCCAGGGTGCAACCCCACGGCATCGTTGGGTAAGGGGCCTTCGGCCCTATCTCCACGGCGTCTTGCGTTGGAGCATGCCTACAAGGGAATCGAGGTTCGGACAGGGGCGAAAGACCCAAGCGTGTCGCTGATCGCCGGAGTTGTGCTCGTTGGCTGAGCAAACCTGAGCCACCTAGGCTCATATCTGGAATACGATATGCCCCCCGCTGGTTTCACCAGTCACGCCCCAGAATCAAGGAACGATCTGAATGCCTCACACCGCCCAGCTCACCCTTCCCGTCCTTCCCCTCCATAACGGGGTGATCTTCCCCCACATGGTGGTCACCGTCCGCGTCGAGAGCAGCGAGGGCAAGACCGCCCTCGCCGCCGCCGCCAGGAGTGACGGACGTCTTCTCCTGGTCCCCCGTCTCGAAGGCCGCTACGCCGCGGTCGGCACGATCGCCGAAATCCAGCAGACCGACGACGGTGACGGCACTGTCGTGGTGTCGGGGGTAGCCCGGGCCCGGGTCGGCGCCGGGTCGGTGGACGAGGCCGGAGCGCTTTGGGTCGAGGCCGAGTCCTATCCAGAAGTCGACATCATCGACGACGAGCTGGAGGAACTGGTCGCCGAATACCGGGCGGTGGTCAGCGCCGTGCTCGAGAACCGGGGTCTGGCCGGTGTCGCCGAGCGTCTGCTCAGCATGGACAGCCCCTCCCAGCTCGCCGACCTCGCCGTCTACTCCCCCGACCTCAGCATGGAACAGAAGGTGGAGCTGCTGGAGGCGCTCGACATCCGACAGCGTCTCGGAAAGCTCCTGGTCTGGATGCGCGAGGTCCTGGCCGATCTCGAACTGCGCCGCAAAGTGCGCGAGGACGCCACGGAGCGGATCGAGAAAGGTCAGAAGGACTACATCCTCCGTCAGCAAATGGATGCCATCCGCAAGGAACTGGGGGAAGAGGGCGACGTCGCCTCCGAATACCGGGCCAAGCTCGCCGAGCGGGAACTGCCGGAGAAAGTGGCCGATGCGATCGAGCGTGAGATCGACCGTCTGGAAAGGATGAGCGAACAGTCGCCCGAGCACTCCTGGATCCGCACCTGGCTCGACACCATCTTCGAAGTGCCCTGGGGGGACCGATCCGAGGACCGCCTCGACTTGGACGAGGCATGGACCGTGCTCGACGCCGATCACACCGGTCTCCACGATGTCAAGGAGCGAATCGTCGAGCACCTGGCGGTGCGCAAGCTGCGCGCCGAACGCGGTCTTTCCGACCAGGGGGAACGCAGCGTCGGGGCCATCCTGCTGTTGGTCGGCCCCCCGGGAGTGGGCAAGACCTCCCTTGGCGAGTCGGTGGCCCGCGCCCTGGGTCGCAAGTTCGTGCGGGTGGCTTTGGGTGGCATCCGGGACGAGGCAGAGATCCGAGGCCATCGACGCACCTACGTCGGGGCGCGGCCCGGCCGGATCGCCCGGGCCCTGACAGAGGCGGGGACCATGAACCCGGTCTTCCTTTTCGACGAGATGGACAAGGTGGGCAACGATTGGCGCGGTGACCCCTCCTCCGCCCTGCTCGAGGTGCTGGACCCTGCCCAGAACCACACCTTCCGTGACAACTACCTGGAGGTCGACCTCGATCTCTCCGATGTGCTCTTCATCGCCACCGCCAACATGATCGAGACCATTCCCGGGCCCCTGCTCGACCGGACCGAGGTGATCACCCTCGACGGGTACACCGACGCCGAAAAAGTGGAGATCGCCCGCGATCACCTGCTTCCTCGTCAGCTTCGGGCCGCCGGCCTGGAGCCCGAGGAGTTGGAGGTGACCGAGGACGCCCTGGCTGCCATCGTCGACCGCTATACCCGGGAGGCGGGGGTGCGCAACCTGGAGCGGGAGTTGGGCAAGCTATCCCGCAAGGTGGCTATCAAGGTGGCCCGGCCCGCGGAGTCGGTTTCGGGCGCTGTTGTGGTCGACGAGCCCGAGGTGCGCGAGTACCTGGGCAAGCCCAAGGTGTGGAAAGACGAGGCCTCGGATCGCACCGACGTCCCCGGCGTTGCCACCGGCCTGGCGGTTACCGGCGCCGGTGGTGACGTCTTGTTCATCGAGGCCACCGCAATGGACGGGGAGCCCGGTCTCACCCTGACTGGTCAACTCGGCGACGTGATGAAGGAGTCGGCCCTGATCGCGCTCTCCTATGTGGAGGCCCACGCCGAAGAGTTGGACATCGACCCGGCAGCCTTGAAACGCAAGTTCCACGTCCATGTCCCGGCCGGTGCCATTCCCAAGGACGGCCCCTCCGCCGGCGTCGCCATGCTCACCGCCCTGGTGTCACTGCTCACCGGGCACAAGGTGAAGAACACAGTTGGCATGACAGGGGAGATCACCCTGCAGGGCAAGGTGCTTCCTATCGGCGGGGTGAAGCAGAAGGTGCTCGCCGCCCATCGGGCCGGCCTGAAGGAGGTCATCGTCCCCCGCAGGAATGAGGCCGACCTCGACGACGTCCCGGAGAAGGTGCGTGAAGACCTCATCTTCCACATCGCCGACAGGGTTGATGATGTGCTCGCGGCGGCGCTGGACGGCTGAGCTCCACCGGCTGTCGACAAACCACCCAGGACTTGTCCACAGCAATGGGTCGCTTGACCCATAGTGGATTGCCCCCGACTTCGATAAACCATGTGCTATGGCGGAGATGGCTGTGGGAGGCATGAACATCGCGGTCAGTGGCAAGCGCGGCCGACAGCTCGCGCACTGCCCACACACCGAGACCCTGACCACCATCACTGCTGGGGTGGAACGAAGCGTCTGCGAATCATGTGGGCACCTCAGTTTCCACTTCCCGGAGATGATCTCCGGTCCCGTCCACCGCAATCGGTTCGCCCGACCTGCCGACCAGGTCCACGCGTCAAAGCCCGTGGTCAGGCCGACCGACGACTGGATGCTGCGGTACACGCCGATAATTGGCGCATCGCATGCTGATGAGCAGGCTGCTGACGCCCAGGTGTTCGCCACCCAGGAGCGGTTCCACATCCGCAGTCGCTACGAGCTGCACCCCGAGGCAACCGCGGCCGTCGCCTAGATCCCGTACCCCGTCCGGCCGGTATCTTCCGTTCAGTCCCAGACAGTGACGATCGTCGCCACGATCGTGTAGGCGATGAGCGCATTCACCCCGTTGATCAACCAGTACGAGCGACCCTTCTGCTCATACAGCTGACCGATCACGGCACCCACAACTCCGAAGCCGACCCCGAGGCCGACACCCAGGGCAAGCCCATCGACGAGTTCTGCCCCGTCGATCTGTGCTGCCAGCAGGGCGATCACAATCGAAGTGACGAAATACCCGATGAACGTGGGGATCAGGACTGTCACCAGTGGTGGGCCGTCTCCAGGTGTGACTTTCGCCGCCTCCTGCCAGGCTTTGCTGAGCGGAGGGATCGAATACCAGATCGCACTGAACGCGAACCACGCGATCGTCGCGACCAGGACGGCGAGCCAATTCAGGTCATCAAAGTAGTCAAAGATCATCTCTCTTCCTTCCAGCCGGTCTTTATTTCACCTGCTGTGCCCGAGGCTACGCATCGGTCTCCTCGAAAGCAGCGGTGCGGTCCTCGTAAGAGAGGGCCGCTTCGATGTGCCGTTTGGCGGCCTCGGCCGCAGCAGCAACCCGCTCCACTGCGACGTCGAGGGGGTAAAAACCCAAGCCGGGCTCGTAGTCCTCGATCGAGATCCCGGCCGCGCCCTCGGCCGCGAGACGCTCCACCGCTGCGGCGACACCGTCGGGGGTCGCTGCGTAGCCGTTCTCGGCGTCGACGCGGAACCTCCACCGCCGAGGCCAGGGCCCGGACATGTCCCGCAACCTCATCGAGGGTCGCCTGCTAGTCCATCCGGCCCAGAGAAGCGGCAAACCACGCGCTGGTGGTGGCAATCGGGGGGAATCCGAGCTAGGCCAACACCTTCGCCGACCCAACGTCCCAGGCGTTGGGCATCAGGAAGATGCCCCCACGGTGGAGATCGCCGAACCGCTCCCTCAACGACGTCGACCTATCCGCTTCGGCTGTCATCCTTGGGCTCTCCTTGTCGCAGCGCTCGATTCAACTCTGGTCGACTTCCTTCGAATGATCCATTTGTGAATGCCATCCGCCATGAGAAGCAGCGGAATCGAGGCCACCGCGAATAGCCACCCCGCCCCGGGGGGGCTCTCCTGTCCGAGCAACTCCGCTACCGGGGGAACGAACAGGAAGACGGCAGCAATGACAAGCCCGCTGCTGGCTCCTGCGATCAGCCACCGGTTGCTCCAAAACGACATCCTCCAGACGGGACGGACAGTGCTGCGACAGGCAAAGGCGTTGGCCGTCTGCGCCAAGACAACGGTGGCGAAAGCTGCACCCGAGGCCGCCGGAATGACCGCGCTGGGAAAGGCATCCCCAGGCCGCCACCCGGCAGCGAGGAACACTGCGAAGAAGGCGGCCATTTCAACGACGGCTTCGACCGGCCCCAGCAGGCCGAAGGCGCGGAAAGCGACCTTGCGGTCGAGCAGTCGGCCGGTGTTGGGCAGGTCTTCGGAGGTATGCCGGTGGGCCGGCTCAGCACCCAAGGCAGTGGCGGACAGCGTGTCGGTGCCGATGTCGAGGGCCAGGATCTGGAGGATCCCCAAGGCAAGAGGGATCCGGTTGGCGGTCAGGGCCCAGACCAGGAAAGGTGTCAGCTCGGCCACGTTGTCGGTCAGGTGATAGGTGAGGAAGCGGCGGGCGTTGGCGAATGTGGCCCGGCCCTGGCCGATGGCGGCGATGATGGTGGCCAGATCGTCGTCGAGGAGCACCAGGTCGGCTGCCTCGCGGGCGACATCGGTGCCGGTCCGCCCCATCGCCACTCCGATGTCAGCCTCGCGCAGGGCGGGGCCGTCGTTGACGCCGTCTCCGGTCATGGCGACAACGTGTCCCCGGCTTTGCAGAGCACGCGCGATCCGTTGCTTGTCCTCGGGAGTCACCCGGCTGATCACCGCCCCGTCGTGATCGACCATGGCAGCGAGAAGGGCATCGTCCGCGGGCAGTTGACGCCCGGTGAGGACGGGGGCTCCCCGTAGGGACAAGCCGACTTCGTCGGCGATCGCTTTTGCGGTGTCAGGGTGATCGCCGGTGACCAGGGCGATATTGATGCTGGCCGCCCGGCAGGCTGCGATTGAAGCCGCCGCCCCGGGCCGGGGTGGATCCTCGAGACCGATCAGCCCCCACAAAGTCAGACCTCGCTCTGCCGAATCAGCATCGCTCGGGATCTCTTCGACCGCGCCACGAGCAGCCACCGCCAGAACCCTCAGCCCGCTTCGGGTGAGATCCTGGAGTGCCTGGAAGGCCTCCTGAGAGGCGTTGGAACAGACCGGGAAGACTGCGTCGGGAGCGCCCTTCACATAGAGATGACTCGACGTCAGCACCGACATGCGACGGCGTCGAGCATCGAACGGATGGCGGCGCCGGTCAGGATCGGCCGCTTCGTCAGCGTCGACATCCACTCCGACTCGTCGGGAGAAGGCGTCGAGGGCCGCCTCCATCGGGTCACCTACTGCCACCCAGGTGGACTCCTCGAACACGGCGCGCCCGGTCGAGCAGCGGCGGGCCGCCCGGGCAACCTCTGCGACTTTGGCCAGCACATGGGGAGAGGGACTCTCTACCTGACCCTCGGGTTCGTAGCCGACCCCATCGATGGTGACCGTGCCGGATGGAGTCCAGATCTTCACTACGGCCATCCGGTTCTGGGTGATGGTCCCGGTCTTGTCGGTGCAGATGAACGTGGTGGAGCCAAGGGTTTCCACAGCTTCGAGACGGCGGACCAGGGCATGGTGTCTGGCCATCCTCTGCGCGCCGATCGCCAGGGAGAGCGTCACCGTCGGCAGCAACGCTTCCGGCACCAGGGCGACCATCACCCCCACCCCAAAGATGAACCCTGAGCGGGCGGAGACGCCCAACGCCAGGCTGACAGCGAAGAAGACCAGCCCCACCCCGACGGTTATGAATGCGATGGTGCGGACCAACTGGCGGAGCTGCACAGCGAGGGGGGTGATCGGTCGTTGCACCTGGGTGGTCAGGGCGGCGACCGATGCCAGCCGGGTGGCGCTTCCGGTAGCGGCCACCATGGCCAGACCTTCGCCTTCGACCACGAAAGTCCCCGAGAAGAGGGCATCGTCGATCTCCTTGTCCACGGGAACGCTCTCCCCGGTCAAGATCGACTCGTCCACCTTCACCGAGTGGGTTTCCAAGACCTTCAGGTCGGCACCCACCCGGTTGCCTCCGGTCAAGACCACGAGGTCGCCCGGCACCAACTCCGCAGCATCGATCTCACGGGGCTGCCCGTTGCGGATCACGGTGGCGAGACGAGGCACGATCTCGCGAAGCCGCTCCCCGGCCCGTTCGGCCCGGTACTCCTGGATGAAGGCGAAAATCCCGTTGAAGACGATGACGGCCACGATGGCGAGCCCGAGCTCAGGTAGGCCTGCCAGGGTGGCCAGGGCGGCCGCCACCCAGAGCATGATCGCAAAGAAGTGGAAGAACTGGCCGATGAGATGACGCCAGACCCCCGGTCGGGGAGGTACCGGCAGGCGGTTGGGCCCGTGTCGCTCCAACAGGCGCCCGGCCTCTTCGTTGGTCAACCCCATCGAACCGATGTGCGATTCTCCCTGGCTCATACCCGGCGTCGAAGCCAATCCCGCTCGAAGAGGAGTTTGCCAACATGCCAGCGGCGGGAGGGTGGGTGGAGGGTGATCTGCGGAGCGGGCTCGGCGTAGAAGTCACCGGCACCGAAGCCCGCTTTGCCCCCGCCGGTCTCGATGAAGCACTCGCCGTGCCCATCGAACGACGCTGTTTGCCCGCGGCCGGTGACAGCTCGCGCGATGTTATGAGCCACGACTTCGGCTTGGCGTTCGGCGAATACCCCCGCCTTGGGTACCCCCGCCTTGGGGAGGGGTTTGCCCATCTCCAGAGGGATGGAGGTGACGTCCCCGATTGCATAAACCCCCGGGAATCGGGTGTGCAGGGTATGGCGATCGACCGGGATCCAGCCAGAATCGTCGACCAGGCCTGCGTCACGAACCACCTGAGGGGCCCGATGCGGAGGAACATAGGCGAGCAGGTCGAATTCACCCGTCGCCCCATTGGCGAATGTGATCATGTTCGTGACTGGGTTGACCTCCGTCACCTGATGATCGGGGTGATAGGTGATTCCCTGGCGCTCGACCATTTGACGCACCTGGCCTGACACCTCGGGGCCGGTGACGCCCATCGGGCCCGCTTCGGCGGCATACAGGTCGACCCGAGTTCGATCATCGATGCCGCGCCGACGACAGTGGTCGTGGAGGAGCATCGCGGCCTCGTAGGGGGCTGCCGGGCACTTGTAGGCCGACGTCGCCGTCAGGACCACGATCCTTCCCCCATCGAAATCGGAAAGGGCGTCGCGGAGGCTTTCGGCTCCCTGCAGTGTGTAGAAATCGTGGCCGGCCTCGGTCAGGCCCGGAATCGTCTCTGGGGCCAACTCCACGCCGAGCGACAAGATGAGGTGATCGGCCTCCAAGTCCCGGCCTTCGTCGCGGTGACCGGCCGACAACGAGTCATCTTCGACAGGAGGGTCAGCAAGCCGAACCCGGCGGTTGTCCGGTTCGATCGACCTGACCTCACCGCGGATGACCTCGATGCCCCTCCGCCGGAGGTGGTCCAGAGGCCGCGATATCCCGGCGGCCGTTCGCTTGCCGGTCATGAGCCACAGCAACGAAGGGGAGAAGATGTGATCCCGCTCGCGGTCCACGATGACCACCCGGTGCTGTTCGGGCAGCTTCTTGCGCAGCGACCTCGCAGCGACCACGCCGCCCACGCCGCCACCCAACACCAGCACGGTTGTCGAATCGGTCATGTTCTGATTAGACCATATGCTCGCTGCAGATCTCCCGGTCACTTAGGGGCATTTGCCTCTATTCATCCGCCTCATCGCGACGGATCGTGATGGAAAGGGAGGACGCAATGCCCGACCCGAAAGAAAGTCCCATCCTTTTTGACATTCCGGACGGCTCTCCGCCCGATCAGGCCTTCTTGGAACAATTGGGTCATGAGGTGGTCGTTTGCAATGGCCCTGCGCATGGGACCCTCTGCCCCATTCTCCACGGCGATTGCCCCAAGGTCGACGGTGCCCACGGGATTGTCTTCGAACTGAATCTCGACAGACCGCAGCACCGCGCCATCCTCGCCCGTTACAAAGAGACCACGCGTCCCGATGTGCCGATTCGGGTGGTGACGACCCAGGAGCAGGCGTTGCGTTACTCCGAGCTGCTCAAGGGTCTGAAGGTTTGGACCCACCAGCCGGCCGCAGGAGACCTGGACGGTTTGGCCGCGGAGGTCGAGGCCAGCGACCTCTGAGTCTCGGCCCGGTTGCCGGATCCCGATCAAGGCGGGTAGCCGGGGCTATTTGGGGATATTTGGGGCTATTTGGTTTGGGCGATGAACCGCTCGATCTTGTCCTGGGCAGCCTCGGTGATCTGGTCTTCGAGCCCAGCCAACGCCCGGGCGATCGCCAACTCCTCGCCGATCACCGGCTGCGGTGGGTCGCCCGGATTGCGGCGCGCCCTGCCCTCTGATTGGAAATGATCGCCCCGGAGGTCGAGGACCGCCGTTGCAATCGTCGAGGTGTCGTCCTCGGTCAGGTGAATCGAAAGGACTGTGTCGTCCTCGGTCAGGTGAATCGAAAGGACTACGTCCGTCTCTTGCTCCACAAGTTCCTCCTCGATCGTGAATCTCCCATCCAACCTACACCTTTGTAACCTGGCTCGAATTGGTGATTCGGGGATCGACATGGACCTTGGGCCCGATTCCTGCCGATGGCCCACGCCGACCTCCCAAGCGGCTGGCAACCTCATCTAGAGAAACGACCTCTGACACCAGGACATCCGGCACCACCTGACCGGTGGCGTAGGACGCAATCGCTTCGGCGATCCCGGCCGACCCCCCCAGGATCCCCACGACAGTCACATCGCCCAGAGTGATCTCACGACTGTCGATCAGACTGGGCTGCCCGGCGAGCCCGACCAGGACCAGACGCCCCGCCGGCTCCACCCAGCGCAGGCTCGCAGCCGGAATGCCGGCATCGTTGGTGGCGTCGATCACCGCATCAAAGGTCGACAGCGGCGAATCGTTCATTTCTGCCAACCGCCTGGCGTCGTGGACTCCCATGCTGCGCGCCAGCTCGAGGCCGGCGTCCTCGATCCCGACAATGTGGACTTCGACACCTCTAGCCAGGGCGAATTGGGCGACCAGGAGCCCGATCGCTCCCGGGCCCAGGATGAGAAGGCGGTATCCCGGATCGAGGGAGGCAGCATTGATCGCACGGACTGCGGTTGCCCCGGGCTCCACCAGGGCCGCCGCGGTCAAAGAGACTGATTCGGGTATCTCGTACAGGGCGGAGGCGGGCACGACCAGCTGTTCCGCCAGAGCCCCGGGCCAGCCGCCCCGGACCCCTATCTCGTGTCGAAACTCACAGACGTGGTGACGGCCGCGGCGGCAGCGGTCACATACCCCACAGCCGAGCATGGTGTCGCTGGTGACTCTCTTCCCGAGCCAGGATGGGTCGACACCTGAGCCCAAGGTGCGGACCCGCCCTGCCCACTCGTGGCCGATGCGAAGGGGGTAGGTGGCGTGGCCCTGGCGGAGATAGGCCATTTCGCCGGTATAGAACTCGACATCGGTACCGCAGATGCCAACGCGCTCGGCGTCGACAACGACCTCGCCGGCGGCGGCGAGAGGAGGCTCGACATCATCGACACGAGCATCGTGCGGCCCGTGAAGAACCAATGCGCGCATGCGGTAAGTATCCCGCCCCGGCCAACAAAGGCGGCGGTGGCTTGGTGCCGGTTAGAGGCCCTCGGCTACCTCGTAGATCTCGTCAGCAACCAGGCCATGTGCTTCGCGATGGACCTTTGAAGCGGTTTCGGCATCCGGAGCGTCGACCAGACAGAAAATCTTCCCCGCCGCCTCATCGACCCAGTACTGCTTGTAGTTGACCCCGTACTGATCTTGCGTAGCCAGATCAGCCGCATGCGCCCCGGCCACATCCGCGGCCGATACTCCACCATCCAGCGTGTGCACGTCCATGAATGTCGGCACTTCTTCCGCCTTTCTATCGTTGGCTTGGACCGCGCAACTTAGCGAATCGTCACCACAACCATGAGTCGTGCGAGCAGGTAACTAGTCGAGAACGCGAAGAAAGAATTAGTTAGGGATTCCGAACACAGCCATGACCTAGCTTGTCCATGGGATGACGGGAGATGTGGGTCTCGGGGAGACAATCGAGGGGCTGCAACGCCTGCGGGCGCAGGCGCCTGAGGCGTTCGCCGAGATAGCCGCGACGCTCGATGCCAAAGTCGAGGAATTCCTCGCCGTGTGCCGGTCACTGGAGTCGCTGCTCCGGGAGATGGGCGAGAATGCCGCCGCCAATCTTCTCGGCGTGATAGTCCTCGAATGGGAAACATCAATGGACGTTCCGGCATTCACCTTCCCTTTCCTGCTGGGACAGGAAGAGTCGACGAATTAACCACTGCGGCGAGTCCGAAAGGGTCGATCCTCGAGGTCGACAGCAATGACTACCAATCGGCCGTCGGCCTCCCTCCCAGCGACATATGATCCGGTGTTGCGGGCCATTCCGGGCCGGGGCAACCGATGATGACGCGAGAATTCCATTGAAAGGAAATCAGGCATGTCAAAACTATTCACAGCCTTGGTTGCCTTCGCCCTCCTGCTCGTTGCCTGTGCAGGAGCCGCGGACACCACGACCACAAGCCAGCCGGCGATAAGCAGTGACCTCTCAGTCCTGGAGTGGGCGTTCTACGAGGTTCCGGAGATGTGGGTCGAGTTCGGTGAGGCGTATCCCGATACGAAAGTCGAGTTCAGCTTCGGAGCCTCCGACGAAGACATCTATGCCAAGATCCTCGCCGGCTCCGGTGAGGACATCATCCACCTCTACACCCCGTTCCTCCAGTTTTACGTCGATGAGGGGCTGATCCAGCCGATCGACACCTCGAAGCTGGCCAATTGGGACAAAGTGGCGGACGGCTTCAAGGAGTCGTGCACCATCGACGGAGTCGTCTACTGCGTGCCGTGGGACTGGGGCTTCAACTCGATCCTCTATCGAACCGACAAGATCCCGGAGGGAATCGACTCCTGGGATGCGCTCTTCGACCCTGCCTACGCCGGTCACGTGTCGATGTGGGATTCAGGACCGGCGGCGGTGACCATCAGCAGTTACCTGATGGGTGTCGACGAACGGGATCTCACCGAAGAACAACTCGCGGAGATCGAGCAGTCGTGGATAGACCAAAAGGACGTCAACCTGTTCTACTGGACAGACGAGGCCGAGCTCGAGGCAGCCATAACCAATGAGGATATTTGGGTGGCCTACGGCTGGAACGGCGCCTACTACCGGCTGCTCAACGCAGGGGTGCCGGTCGCCTACGCCGAGCCCTCCGAGGGGCGTGGTAGCTGGGTAGGCCAGTACGCCATCTCGGCAGACGCAGAATCGTATGACACGGCCCTGGCCTTCCTCGACGGGAAACTCGGAGAGCAGACTGCCACCCATCTCTTGGTCGACTACGCCTACGGGCACCCGGTCCCCGATTACTACGGGGTAGTGGAGGACGCCAATCTCATCGAGGCACTCTCTCTCGACGACCCGGGTGTGCTGGAACGCACCAACTTCACGGTGCCGATCACCCAGGAGCAGCTGGCGTCGTTCGTCGGGATGTGGGCGGAGGTGAAGGCGGCCGGATGACGCTCGATCGGCGGGCGGCCGGGTGAGCCCAGGACACCGGCGAGCCCTCTCATGACCCAGGGAAAGGGCCGGTGGGCGTCGGTGATGCTCCCGGCCCTCTTCCTTCTCGCGTTCTTGGTGCTCCCCCTGCTCCTGATGGCCGTCATGAGCCTGCGACCCAGTCTTCAAGGCGGTATTTTCAGGACCGACTGGGCCCCGACCCTCGACCACTACAACACCGTCTTTGAGAGCGGCTCGTTTCTGCCCCTGCTCGGGACGTCGGCGCGGATCGCCCTGTTGGTGGCTGGCCTTGCCACCCTCCTCGCCTACCCCCTCGCCTATTTCCTGGTCTTTCGGGCGGGCCGCCGGGCCTCGCTGCTCCTGGTCCTCCTCATCCTTCCCTTCTGGACCAGCTACCTGCTGCGAATGATCTCCTGGAAGATCATTCTCGGCACCAACGGCGTCATCAACAGCCTCCTCATGTATCTGGGGTGGATCGAGGAGCCCTCATCGCTGTTGTTGTACAACCGCAGCGCAGTGGTGGTCACCCTGGTCTACGTCTGGCTTCCCTTCGTGGCCCTGCCGATCTATGCCGCCTTGCTGCGCGTCGATGGATCATGGTTGGAGGCCGCGGGCAGCCTTGGCGCCACCCGGAGGCAGACCTTTCTTCGGGTGACCCTCCCCCTCAGCCTTCCTGGCGTGATCGCCGGCTTTCTGATGGTGTTCATCCCAACCGTGGGGGAATATGTGGCGCCGATTCTGGTCGGAGGGACCCGGGGGTCGATGTACGGGAACATCATCGAGACCTTCTTCGGTGACGGGATCAACTGGCCGCTGGGCTCGGCACTGGCCTTCATCATGCTGGGCGGCGTCCTCGTCGTCGTGGCGATCGCGGTCAAGTTGCTCCGGGTCGATCGGTTGTTGGAGGAACAATGACCACCCGATCGGGCAAGGTTCTTCCCTCGTACTACCTGCTCATCCTGGTGCTGCTCTACATCCCGCTCGGGGTCCTGTTCCTGTTCTCGCTCAACGACGGGACCGCACTTTCCTTTCCGCTCCAGGGTCTCAGTCTCGACTGGTATCGGGCGATGCTCGACAACACCCTGCTGCTGGCGGCGGTCCGGAACAGCGCGATCGTGGCCCTCGTGGCGGGGGTGCTGGCCACGCTCCTGGGGACGTTGGCCGCCATGGGCCTGGTCAGGCTTCGTTTCCGGGGAAGGTCGCTCTTGCTCGCGGTGGCCCTCATGCCTCTCCTGGTGCCCTTCTTGATCCTGGGGGTGGCGCTCCTGATCCTCTTCTCGGCCGCTGGGGTGGGCAGGTCCCTCGTCACCGTCGCCTTGGCCCACACCGTGGTCGCCATCCCCTACACCCTCCTCATCATGATGGCCCGTCTCGTCGGCTTCGACCGGGCTGTCGAGGAAGCGGCGGCTGATCTCGGGGCGTCCTACGTCTACACCCTGCGCCGGGTGGTGATGCCCATGATCGCGCCGGCGATGCTGGCCGCCTTTCTCGTCGCCTTCACCATCTCCTTCGATGAATTCGTGCTGGCGTCGTTCACCGTGGGGAGCGAGCCCACCTTCCCGGTTTTCATCTTCGGTCAACTCCGGTTCGCCAACCGATTTCCGGAAGTGGTGGCCCTGGCCAGTCTGGTGATGGTGGCGTCGGTCGGGTTGGTTGTGGTGGCCGAGCGTTTGCAGAAGGTGTGGTGGCCGAGCGTTTGCAGAAGGTCAACACCGGTCGGGCAAAGGCTTCGGGCGGTCCGGGAGAAAAGGTGGCCTCGTGACGGGCGGCGCCTCGGTCGAATTGATCGGGGTCGAGAAGCGATTCAGGGACACGGTGGCAGTGGGCGGGGTGTCCCTCCACATCGCCGCAGGCGAGTTCTTCTCATTGCTCGGGCCCTCGGGTTGTGGGAAGACCACCACGCTTCGGATGATCGCCGGTTTCGAGCAACCGACCGCCGGGACGATCCGCATCGGCGAACAGGACATGCACGACGTGCCGGTCAACCGCCGACCGACCAACATGGTGTTCCAGAACTATGCGCTGTTCCCCCATCTGACCGTTTTCGAGAATGTGGCTTTCGGGCTCAGAGTGCAGAGAACATCCAAGGAGGAGATCCCCACTCGGGTCGAAGAGGCCCTCGCCATGGTGCAGCTGGAGCGGATGGAGGGTCGGAAACCGGGACAGCTGTCCGGTGGCCAGCAACAGCGGGTGGCCTTGGCCCGGGCGCTCGTGGATCATCCTGCGGTCCTGTTGCTCGATGAGCCTCTGGGAGCGTTGGATCTCAAGCTCCGCAAGGGGATGCAGCTCGAGTTGAAGAGGCTTCAGCGCGAGGTCGGGATCACCTTCATCTATGTGACCCATGACCAGGAGGAGGCGCTCACCATGTCAGACCGGATCGCGGTGATGGACCGGGGCTCCGTGCTTCAGGTCGACTCTCCCCTGGACCTGTACGAACGACCTCGATCCCGATTCGTGGCCGATTTCATCGGTACCAGCAACTTCCTCCAAGGGCACATCACCGAGTCCCTACCCGATCGCTTGGCGGTGTCGCAAGGGCACATCACCGAGTCCCTACCCGATCGCTTGGCGGTGTCGGTCGATGGGATCGGGACCGTGTCGGCGCCCAGGGGCCAGATCCCCGCGGGACATTCCGGTCCGGTCACGCTGATGCTCCGACCTGAGCGGCTCACCCTCGGAGGTGATGACGTGAACAAGTGCGATGCAGTCCTCGAGGACACCGTCTTCGTCGGAAACGACACCCTGTTCCTGTTGCGCCTCTCGAGCGGCGACCCGATCACGGTGCGTCATCAGAACCAGGCTCCCCTAGTGTCGCTCACCGGGGTGTCGGTCGGCGATCGGGTCTCGATCAGCTGGCCGATGGAGTCGTCTGTGCTCTTGGCCTGACGGTTCTGGGCCGACCCCTCAGGGGAGTCGACCGAACCAGGCCAGAGAGCCAATACCCGCCAGACACAAGACCACCAAGGCAGCGCCGGCGAACCAGTCAGCCACCTCGACAGGCACCGTGTCGACCTGGACAGAGCTGCCCAGGTCCTCATACACCCCTTTCAGCTGCTCGGCTGTCGCCGCGGTGAGTGACCTCCCACCCGTCTGACCGGCCAGCTTCTCGAGTGCCACCTCGTTGACGGGAACCGGGACCTGCACGCCCAATGGATCGATGATCGTGCCTGAATCCGTCCCGAAGGCGACGGTGTGCACCGGGATGCCCGCATCGCGTGCCGCCGCAGCCGCCTCGTCATTGGACCGGCCCATCGTGGTCTCACCGTCGGAGAGCACCACGATGGTCCCGACGGCCGAACTCGCTTCAGGGATAGCCTCCTCGATCTGTTGGACCGATGACTCGATGGAGAGCACCGCCTCACCGATGGCAGTGCCCTCCCCCAACCCGTTGTGGTCTATGGCACTGCCGACGACCCGGCGCACGGCCTCGAGGCGCGTGGTCGGGGCGATGAGCTCGCGCGCTGCGCCGTCAAAACCGACGACTCCGACGGCCACACCTTCCGGTACGGTGTCGAGAAACACTCCAGCGGCCTCCCGGACCGCGTCGATCCGCGAGGGCAACACGTCGTCGGCCTCCATCGAGAGCGAGGTGTCGATGGCCAGCACCACAAGTTGGACCGACTCGTAGGTCTCTCCTGCCACCACCGGGCGGGCGAACGCCAGGGTCGCCACTACCACAGCCATGAGCAGGCCCAGGGCCGTGAGATGCCGGCGCCATCCGGGGCGATCCGGAGCGACCTGGTCGAGCAGGTCGATCGTCGTGAACCGGAGCGCATAACGGCGCCGTCTCGTCTGGAGCACGAGATAGGCCAGACCCAATGCCACCGGGAGTGCCAGCAGAACCAGCCGCCCTGGAGCCAGAAATCCGAAATCGCTCATCACCTCGACCTCCCCGCGGCCATCAACCTTGCCTTGCGCCCCGACACGAAACGCACGAAATCGAGGACCCAGTCCCGATCCGTTCGCAGTGTCATGTGATCTGCACCACAGGTCGCCAGCCGAGTCGCGAGCTCCGCACGACGGCGGCTGGCCAACTCGCCATAGCCGACCCGCACCGCGGCATCGGATGTATCGACCAACCGACGCCGCCCGGTCTCGGGGTCAACGACCGCAATCAAGCCGACGTCAGGCAGGTCCACCTCACGGGGGTCGATCACCTCCACCGCGATCACTTCGTGACGATGCGACAACGCTCGCAACGGCCTCTCCCACGTCGCCGCTCCCAGGAAGTCGGAAACGACGATTGCCATACCCCGACGGCGAGCCATCCGGCGAATCAGATCGATGGCACCGCTCAGGTCTCCGGCTTCACCGTCCACCGGCGCCCGATGGAGCGCGGCCAGGACCGCACCGGCATGGGTCGAGCCGCCACGCGCCGGGATGAGCTGCGGGCGCGGTCTGGCACCCTCTGGTGTCGAGCGCACCGCGCCCACCCGGTTTCCTCCCGAAGAGGCGAGTAGGGCGAAGGCACCTGCCGCCGACCACGCCATCTCGTGCTTCGTGGCACGGCCGGTGCCGAACCCCAGGCTCGACGACGTGTCCAGCACCAGCCACACTTCGAGCTCGTGGTCGGCAATGGTGTCACGGACGTGCGGTTCGTTGGTGCGGGCGGTCACCGCCCAATCGATGTGACGTGGATCGTCGCCGGGCACGTAGGGGCGGGCCTCACCGCGCTCCGTGCCGTGGCCGGGGAACAGCCCGGCGTGATCGCCGGCAAGGAGCCCGTCGAGGCGCCTGAGCACCGTCATCCGCAACCGCTCGATCGGCACCTGCGAGGGCGAGGTGAGCCGCGATGAACGCGGTATCGCCTCCACCCCGGCGGGGGGACCGGATCTTCCCGGCATGGTCAGACGCCCACGGAGGATCTGTGCTCGAGCAGCTGTGAAGAGGACAACCGGGGCGCCACCACCGTGGTGAGCACCTCGATGAGCACGTCGTCCACCGTCACCCCGTCGGCAACGGCATCGAACGACAGCACGAGCCGATGGTTGAGCACGTCGTATGCGATGTCGTAGATGTCCTGAGGGAGAAGATGGTCACGTCCTCGGAGCAAGGCCAGGGCCCTGCCGGCGCTGATGAGGCCGATACTCGCCCGCGGACTGGCACCGAAGGCGAGGAGCCCCTCGATCTTCACCCCGTGCTCGGAGGGATTCCGGGTGGCTAGCACCAGCCGGATGGCGTAGTCCTGGACGGATCGCTCTACATAGACCGCCGCTGCCGACGACTGGCCGACGACTGCAGGCTTGCCACATCGTCGGTTGACAGCAGAGCTGTCGGAACGGAGCTCTGGCGGCGGGCCCGGTCGACGATCTCGTGCTCTTCCCGAGCCGTCGGGTAATCCACCGGGATTCTCATCAAGAAACGATCTCGCTGCGCCTCCGGCAGCGGATAGACGCCCTCCGACTCGATCGGGTTCTGGGTCGCCAGCACCAGGAAGGGCAGTGGCAGGGGGTAGGTGGTGCCCCCGATGGAGATCTGACCCTCCCCCATGGCTTCGAGCAGCGCAGACTGCACCTTGGCGGGGGCCCGATTGATCTCGTCGGCGAGCACGAAGTTGGCGAACACAGGCCCCAGCTCCACGTCGAAGCCCTCGGTTGAAGGACGATAGATACGGGTGCCGACGATGTCCGAAGGCAACAAATCCGGGGTGAACTGGATGCGAGTGAAGGTGCCGCCGAGGGCTCGGGCCAGGGTCGAAACCGTGAGGGTCTTGCCGAGTCCCGGCACCCCTTCCAGCAGACAGTGGCCCCCCGCCAACAACGCCACCAAGACACGCTCGAGTACCCGCTCTTGGCCGACAATGACCATTTGCAGCTCCGACATGACCTCACGGAGCCGGACGTCGAGGAGTCCCGACTGGTGGGCTTCGGCGGTCGGTGAGATTGGACTTGTCATCATGCGCCTCCTCCCTCCCCTGGCGCCGGAGCCGGTATGCCCAGGAGCTCCTCGAGGAGCTGTTCCAGCTCGGGCGGAATCGTGCCCGGGCCGAACATCTGGTCGAGCATCTCCTGAAGACCGGGGAGGTCCTCCAACCCCTGTGCCCCTTCGGGGCCGAACAACTCGTCAAGGCCGGGGAGCAGATCTTCGAGGCCCGGCACCAGGCCCTGCATCCCAGGGACGTCCTCCGGGGCCGGGATCGTCGGGGCTTCCACCCCTCCGCTGGCCTCGACTTCCTCGATCAGCGAGGCGAAATCCTCGATCGGGACCGCGAATCCAACACCGTCGTTGCCACCCGACATGGAGGCGATCGCGGTGTTGATGCCGATCACTTTGGCCTCGGCATCGGCCAGTGGCCCGCCCGAGTTGCCCGGATTGATCGGTGCGTCGGTCTGGATGAGACCCGTGAGTGTGCCCATTGGAGTCTCCACCTCGCGGTCGAGGCCCGAGATGATGCCGGCGGTCACCGATTGCTGGAAGCCGAACGGGCTCCCCAGCGCGATGGCCGGCTCGCCCACCTCCACGGTTCCGGGCTCAGCGATGGTTGCCGCGACCAGGTCCTCGGCGCCGTCGAGGGCGACAATCGCCAGATCGCGCTCCGGGGCCCGCCCCACCACCCGGCCGTTGAAAGTACGGCCGTCCGCGGTGAGCACCGACACCTCGTCGGAGAAAGACACCACGTGATGGGCGGTGAGCACCAGCCCGGAGACGTCGTAGATGACCCCCGAACCGACGCCGCCGCCAGCTTCCAAGCCCCCCATGACCTCAATGTGGACCACAGCCGGGCTGAGGGCGGCAGCCACCGCAGCCGTGCTCCCGGGTTCCGCCTCGGTCGCCACCACCGTTGGCGTCGTGGCCGTGTCGTCTTGTTGCCAAAGCCAGGACCTGTTCGCCGCCAGCACGAGGATCGCCGCGAGGGAGCCGTACACCAGGGCACGCTTCCAGCGTCTCGGTTTCCTCCCGGCACCTTCGAGACTTGCGTCCGGGGTGCGTCCGGAGCCGGCGGATCCGGCTCGGGTGCGGTCTGGATCACCTCGTTGCCGGGGTGTGAGATCAGATCGGCCACCGGCGGCGATGCCGGCAGGTCACGCCAGGAGCGACGTCGCGAACGGAGCTTTGGGGGACTGGGATCGAGCTGGGTCAAAGGAGCCTCCGATTGGGTAAACCGCGGCAACCTATGGAACGCGGTTTAAAAGGGCCGTCAAGCCGGTTGGAGGTCCTTGCGCCAGGGTTGGATCGCCGGGTGGACCCGGTCAGAGGCAACGACAGCGCCCTGGTCGGCGCCGTGGTCGAGCGGCAACCACACAGCCAGGGTGGCGCCTCCACCCTCCTCGGATTCGAGGGTGACCGCCCCGCCCTGAGCCTCGGTGAGCTGGCGGGCGATCGTGAGCCCCAAACCCGTCTCACCGTTGGCGTGGTCGCGATTGCGATCGTGTGGTCCCCGCCAGCCTCGCTCGAAGGCACGCGCATGGAGATATGGCGCCAGCCCTGGTCCTTCGTCGGTGACGGAGATCCACGCCCAGTCGCCAACCTCGCCCCAGTCGACGGTCACCGCCGACCCCCGCGGCGCCAACCGCACCGCGTTGCCGAGGAAGTTCCCGATCGCCGTGAACACGGCCGCCGGGTCGGCGGCCGGCACCACCGTCGTCGACGAACCGGCGAGGAGGACGTGGAGTCCGCGAGCCCGGGCAGGACCGGCATGCTCGGCCACCACGGCCTTGGAGAGGGTCGCGAGATCCACCGGCCCATCCTCCTGCCCTACCGCGAGCCGACCGTGCCCATTCAGGTCGTCGACGGTGCGAGCCATCCGATCGACGGCTCGGCGGGCGGCCCCGATATAGGCGGAGGCATCGGAATCGGGCCCAGCCTCGGCGTCAGCCAGCTCGAGATTGGTGCCCATGACAGCAAGAGGAGTGCGCAACTCGTGGACGACTTCCTCGAGGCGGCTGCGGCGCTCCTGATCAGCCCTCTCGACCTCGGCGTTGGCCCGACCAACGATGCGCAACACGCGCCCCGCGAGCAACCAGGCCGCCCCAAAGGCCGGAACCAGGGCGACTGCGGGAAGCACCAGACCCCAGGTGATGAGGAAGTCCCTCGTTCCCGCAGCGGTGGCGGCGCCGCCCTCGTCGGTGACGATCACCAGTGCCAGGGCGTCGCCAATCCGGGCGAGACCGGCCTTGGCACTGCCTTCGTCGACGGCATCGCGTGTGGACAAGAAGCCCAGCGTGGCGACCATTGCGATGGCAACCACCAACAGGGCAGGAGAAACAAACACCAACGTCAGTCGAGTCCTATTCCACCGGGGCCGAATCGGCTGCATGGTGAGCTCGCTCATCTTTCAACCCGCAACCGGTAACCCCGACCTGGCAACGTGACGATGAGCTGCCCGCCTCCGGCCGCCGCCAGCTTCCTCCGGAGATTCGAAAGCGTCATCCTCACCGTGTTGGTGAACGGGTCGGCGTGCTCGTCCCACACGTGCTCGAGAAGACGCTCGCTGCTGTGCACCTCCTCTGGATGAAGGAGGAACCAGCGGAGCAGGGCGAACTCCTTGACGGTCAGTCCGACTGGTTTGCCGTGATAGGTCACCTCGTGGCGGGCGGTGTCCATCTCGATGCCGGCAAAGCTTGATAGGTCACCTCGTGGCGGGCGGTGTCCATCTCGATGCCGGCAAAGCTGATCACCGAGCTTCCGGCGGCGGTGTCGCGCCGCAGCACGGCACGAATGCGGGCTCCCAGCTCACCCAGCGAGAACGGCTTCACCAGGTAGTCGTCGGCACCCCCGTCGAGCCCGCGGATCCGGTCGGCGACATTCCCGCGGGCGGTGAGCATGATGATCTTTGGGCCAGGTCCAGGGTCGTAGTCATGCCTGGGGCCGCCCACCACCTGGCGGCAGACGTCGAGCCCGTCACCATCGGGCAGGTTCAGGTCAAGACACACCAGGTCGTAGGAGTTGACCGCAGCGAACTCCATGGCCGAGGTCGCGTCCGGCGCGATGTCGATGGAGTAGCCGTCACGACGCAAGCCGGCCGCGATGGCCAGGGCAAGGTCGTGTTCGTCCTCGACGACGAGGATGCGCATCAGCCACACCCCTGGAGGGCGGCGGCGAGGCGCGCGAGGACGCGGTGGAATAAGGGGATGGGCAGGTTCATGAAGAAGACGAGCAGAATCAGTTGTTAGACGTTGCAGGCTGCGGAAGAGTTCCCGGGTCAGACCGAGCGCAGGTCAGGATTGGCCGAGCGGGTCGAGAAGCGAACGAACCTCGTGTAGAGCCTGGTCATAGATATCGCTCACGCCAAGCCCGGGCTCCAATGTGTCCCGCCTGCCAATCTCCGCGAACGAACCTCGTGTAGAGCCTGGTCATAGACATCGCTCACGCCAAGCCCGGGCTCCAATGTGTCCCGCCTGCCAATCTCCGCGCTGACCCAGGACCAGTCGGTCTTCTCAAACGCAGCCAAACAGAGTCTCACCGCCTCCTCGAAGGTGACCGAGGTCCGGTCGGTGGCCTGTAGCAACCGGTCCACGATCAGGGATTCCAGGCGGATCACAGTCAGCGTGTCCCCGGCGCTCAGCTGGATCATCGAGACGTCGCCATCGACCTGGGAGCCCGGAAACTCCAGCAACCAGGTTTCGCCGTCGTCGAATCGATACTCGAAGTGATCGCCTTGGGCATTGGCGAAGCCGAGCTCCACCAATGCCTGACGGTCGGAGGCATCGAGAAGGGCGCACATGTCGACGTCGGTTGGTCGGTAGGAACCGGTGTGAAGATTCACCGCGGCGCCGCCCACCAGGACCGCTCGATCCTTGATCGCATAGTCGGCGGCTTTCGCCAACCAAAGACTGCGAAGGATGGGGTCTTTCCCCAACGATCGGGCCCGGTCGAGCGCCAACTCGGCTTTCTCGGGTTGTCTCAAGCCCTGGTCGCCAGGGCAGCGCGTTCGACTGCGACGTCGGCCTTGCGCTCCTCTTTCCGATCCAACCTGGCCAGAGCGTCGGAGGGGCCCAGCCCCACAGCTTCGAGTAACCGAGCTCCCCGCTCTGCTCCCGTCATGACCTCATCGATCGAAATCACTTCGATGGGACTGGGCTCCAAATCAGCCAGGCCAACGCCATAACACGAGAGGAGCTTCACCAGAGTCGAGATTCGCGGATCGGCCTTGCCGTTCTCGATAAGGGAGATCTGAGCCCGGCTCACCCCGGTTCGGGTCGAGACGTCGGTCAAGGACAGCCGCTTGAGGTTGCGCAGCTGTCGAAGCCGGGCCCCGTTGAAGTAACTCATGTCAAGTTAGTGTATTCGATAACACACGTAGGTCAATGCAATAACGTCACCTCATACCTTGAACAGGGCAGCGGGACCCCGCGAGCCTCTTGCCATTCGGCCTCTCTGGGACGAACATATGTTCGATGCGGAGCGAGCCCTCGATCCTCCATGCCGATCTCGACGCCTTCTATGCGTCGGTCGAGCAACGGGATGACCCTCGGCTTCGGGGCCGCCCGGTGATCGTCGGGTCCGGGGTGGTGCTGGCGGCCAGTTACGAAGCCAGGGCGTATGGAGTCCGCGGCGCCATGGGTGGTGCCCAAGCCCGCCGGCTCTGCCCGGCTGTGGTGGTGGTCCAGCCCCGGATGTCGGTCTACTCCGAGGCGAGCAAGGCGGTTTTCGAAGTCTTCAATGACACCACACCGGTGGTCGAAGGACTATCGATCGACGAGGCCTTCCTCGATGTGGGCGGGCTGCGGCGGGTCTCGGGCACCCCGGCCGCGATCGCAACCCGGTTGCGAAACCAGGTTCAAGAGCAAGTTGGCCTGCCGATCACAGTGGGGGCGGCTCGTACCAAGTTCCTGGCCAAGGTGGCGAGCGGCGTCGCCAAGCCAAACGGGCTTCTGGTGGTGCCCCCCGAACACGAGCTGGACTTTCTCCACCCGCTCCCGGTGGAGAGGCTCTGGGGCGTGGGGAAGGTGACTGCCGACAGATTGCACGACCGCGGGATCACGACCGTTGGTGAAGTCGCCCAGCTGGCCGAAACCACCCTGGTCTCGATGCTCGGTCGGGCCTCGGGCCGCCACCTCCACGCCCTGGCCCACAACCTCGATCCCCGGCCGTTGCAGGTGGGCCGGCGGCGACGCTCGATCGGGTCACAGCGTGCCCTAGGACGTTCGCCGAGATCACCGGAGGAGATCGATGTGATCCTGGTCGGGCTGGTCGACCGGGTCACCCGCCGGATGCGAACCGCGGGTCGGTTCGGTCGGACCGTCACGCTTCGAATGCGCTTCGACGACTACTCCCGGGCCACCCGGTCGGTCACGTTGCCGCGGGCGACCGCCCAGACTCAAATCATCCTCACCACAGTGCGCGGTTTGCTGGCGGATGCACTGCCCATGATCGAGGACCAGGGTCTCACCCTGATCGGGATCGCGGTGGCCAACCTCGACAACGACCAGGCGCTTCAGCTCGAGTTTCCCTTCGACGGTGATGTCGGCAATGCGCTTGATACCGCCCTCGACGACGTCCAACACCGATTCGGATCGTCCGCGGTGACCCGTGCGGTCTTACTCGGCAAGGACCAGGGCCTAACGGTGCCCCAACTCCCCGATTGAACCTGGCAGCCCTACTTGCGTGAAGCTTGGACGACCCGACACCAGGGAAACATGGATCTGATCGAGCCCGAAACCTGTGGATCACATCCGGCGACCCGCAGCTCGGACGCGTACAGATCGATTCCGGAGAAGTCGAGGATCAAGATTTGCCCCGTCGAACTGGTGACCCTGGCCAGTTCTCGCACCGCCTCGCCACGCCCCGAGTCGCCCTCCACGTTGTGAACGGCCAATGTTGCAGCCACCAGATCGAATTCATCGTCCTCAAAGGGCATCCGGGGCCCGATCGGCAACCATGGCCAGGAAGCGACCTCGCCCTGGGCCCACGCCGAGCACGGAAGACAAACCTGCAACCCACGCCCCGTCCAAAGGCTGGACCCACATTCTGGGTTTGGCGACCAGGCTTGAATAGACCATCCAGACCGCTTGCACCAGCGACTGGAGCGACACCACGGCCAGGACCACCCCCGATGCAATCGCAAGCCACCCGTCCGCCTGGAGCAGGATCAGGGCGAACAAAGCGAGCACGAGACCCACAACACCAAGGTGAGAACCACGCGCGGAGCGTCGATCGACCGAAGACCGGGGGTGATGTCGCCTTCCCTTCTGTAACTGGCCACGACGTCCGAGTTCAACGATCGAACCTACAGCGGGTGGCATGACGCCTGCAGTCTCCTGCGCAACGGCCGGTTTGGGACGGTCCTCGGCTTAACCTCGATGCCAATGGCGCAAGCTGATCGTCGGATGGCGGCCGTCTTGGGCATCGGCGGATACAACCTGATCCAGAATCTCCTGGTCCCGCCCCGCGCCTACGTTCCCGCCAACCTGGTCGCCGGTCTCGGCTTGTTTGCCTTGGCCCGCCGCCACGGGTGCACCTGGGAGGACCTGGGTTTGGAGCCGACTCAGGCGCCAGATGGCTTCCGGCTCGGGACGGCGGGGGTCGCGATGGCCGCTGCGGTGGCGGTGGGAGCGGGAGCCTTTCCGAAGACTCGCAGGTATCTCCTGGACGAACGCGCCGCCGGTCAACGCCCGAATGACGTCGTCTTCCGAACCATGGTCCGGTTTCCTTTGGGAACGGCTCTGTTCGAAGAGTTGGCCTTCCGCGGCGTCATCTACGGGATGTGGCGACGATCCGGAGCCTCCTCACCCCAGGCGGCCGCCGTCACCGCGGGGACGTTTGTGGTCTGGCACCTGATCCCCGCCAGGCAGGCATTGGCCGGCAACCCGCTCGGTCCCCGTCTCGGCGGCCCCAGGTCGAGAGCCACGGTGGTCTTGACCGGGGCGGTTCTCACCGGCGTTTCCAGCCTTGGGCTCAGCTGGATGAGGGAGCGGTCGGGAAGCCTGATCGCACCTTGGATGACACATGCCGCATTCAATAGCGCCCTGTACCTGGCGGGCGTGGCCGCCTGGAGGAGAGCCACTAACCGGCCCGGTAGGTTCGACTCGTGATTGGGACTCCTGATACCCACTACACCGAGAGTGGTGATATCCACATCGCCTACCAGACGGTTGGGGAGGGACCCGATCTCATCTTCTCCTCCGGGATCTTCTCGAACCTCGATGTGATGTGGGACGAGCCTCGTTGGGCGCACTTCCTCGGTCGACTGGCCTCTTTCGCCCGTCTCACCCTCTTCGACATGCGTGGCGTCGGCTTGTCGGAAAGAGGGTCTGAAATGCCGATCCTGGAACGACAACGTGACGACATGGCGGCGGTAATGGACGCGGTGGACCTGGAAAGCGGAATCGTGTTTGGTGTCGCCAGAGCGGCCACCATGTCGATGCTGTTTGCGGCCACCCACCCGGGGCGCACCCAGGCCCTCGTCCTCTACGCCCCGCTGTTTGCGGCCACCCACCCGGGGCGCACCCAGGCCCTCGTCCTCTACGCCCCGACGGTCAAGCGGGTGGCCTCGTCGGATTTCCCGGACGCGATGAGCTCGGAGGATCAAGCGGGCTTCTTCAACCGTTTCCTCGATGAGATGGGCACCGGCAAGAACCTCTCTGTCCAGGCGCCGTCGTTGGCAGAGGACGAGCGTTTCGTCAGATGGTGGGCCCGCTTCGAGCGCCTGGTGGCCACCCCCGCCGCCTACAGGGAACTGGCAGAGATCCTGACCGATCTCGATGTTCGCGAGGTCCTCCCCGCGATCCATGTTCCGACATTGGTGCTGCACCGGAGCGGCGACCTGGTCGTGCCCTCGGCTCAAGGGCGTTATGTCGCGGACCACATCGCCGGGGCCCGATACGTCGAGCTGCCCGGCAACGATCATCTCCCCTTCGCCGGCGACAGCGACGCGTTGTTGGACGAGGTCGAGGAGTTCGTCACCGGAACGCGGCCGGCGGCGCAGACAAACCGCATCCTGGCCACCGTTCTGTTCACCGATGTCGTCGACTCCACCACGCTCCAGGCCACCCTCGGTGACCGGGCCTGGAAGCGGCTGGTCGAAGACCACCACGTGATCGTGCGCCGTAACCTGGCACGTCACGGTGGCCTGGAGCAGGACACGGCTGGGGACGGTTTCTACATCATCTTCGATGCCCCGGGGCGAGCCATCGACTGCGCCAAAGAGATCGTCGCCGAATTGGCATCCCTGGGAATCGCGATCCGGGCCGGGGTGCACACGGGCGAGTGTGAAATCGCCGACGGCAAATGCGCCGGCCTGGCGGTGTCGACCGGGGCCCGGATCATGGCAGAGGCCGGGCCATCGGAGATCCTGGTCTCACAAACCGTCAAAGACCTGACGGCTGGCGGAGGCCTCACCCTGGAGGATGCCGGGGAGCATGAGCTGAAGGGTGTCCCCGGCAGTTGGCGGCTGTATCGGGTGGGACAGGGCCAGGAAGACGCCCGGCGGTGAATCCCCTGAGCAATGATCAGCGGGTGTCGATAGAGCCCGAGCGGGTGTCGATAGAGCCCGACGTCCGGTTGGTCCTGACTTCCCAGGCGTTCCGCGCCTTCGGCTACGGATTCGGGTCGGTGCTGCTGGCCTCGACCCTGGCCGAGCGGGGCCTTACCTCGATCAGCGTCGGGGTGGTGCTGGGAGCGCTGGTGGCCGGCACGGTCATCGCCCAACTGCTGATCGCCCGATGGGCGGACGGTTGGGGCCGCCGCCGCAGCTATTTGACCCTCTATCTGGCGCTCGGCCTTTCCGGACTGGTCTTCGCCAGCGCGGTGCCGCTTTGGGTGCTGGTGGCGGCGGCCCTCACCGGCGCCCTCTCCGCCGAGGTGGTCGAATCCGGCCCCTTCACCTCCCTGGAACTCTCCATGCTCTCCGGACGGCTCGATACCAATGCCCTGGCCGCCGGATTCGGTTGGTACAACGCCATCGCCGCTGCGGCCGGCTCGCTAGGGGCCCTTTCGGCCGCCATCCCCCAACTCACCCGGGAAGTTTGGAGCGGAGCCCCCGCCGACCGGGTGTGGTTCCTGTTGCTGGTTCCGATTGCCGCCGCCGGGATGATCATCGCCCGCCGGTTGAGCCCGTCGGTCGAGCTGATGACGGGGCGTGGGAGGGCCGCCCCCTTGGGCCCGTCGCGACGGGTGGTCACCTTGCTCGCCGGTCTGTTCGGCCTCGACGCCTTCGCCGGAGGGTTCGTGGTCCAGACCTTCATCGCCTTCTGGCTCATCGATCGGCACGGGGCCAGCACCGCAGCTGTCGGAGCCGTATTCGCCGCGGTCGGGGTGGTCCAGACCGCGTCATTCCTGGCGGCCCCGCTGATTGCTCGTCGCTGGGGTCTGCTCAACACCATGGTCTTCACCCATCTACCCTCCAACCTGTTGCTCGCCGCCGTCGCTTTCGCCCCCAATCTCGAGGTTGCCGCCGGGCTGCTTCTGGCCCGGGCGGCTCTGTCCCAAATGGACATTCCCACCCGCCAGGCCTACGTCATGACCCTGGTCGGACCGGAGGAACGCACCGCCGCGATCGCCTACACCAACACCGCCCGCTACCTGGTCCGGCCCATCGGCCCGCTGGTCGCCGGATTCATGTTCACCGTGACCGGCGGGTTGCCATTCCTCATCGCGGGCCTCCTCAAGAGCGTCTACGACCTCACCCTGTGGAGCTGGTTCCGCACCGTCCCTCTCCCCACCAAAGAGGAAACGGCCCCCTGAAAGGGGTGCAGTGCAAGGCAGCCGATTACGATCGCAGCGCGATATCGATAGGCGGTGTCACATGAGACTGCGACCTGTGCTCCTGGTCTTGATGCTCCCGGTAGCGATTGTGGCCTGTGGAGGCTCAACCGGAGGGAGCGAGGGCACGCTCGACACGGTGACCGGCGCCACCAACTCTGATGCCACGCTCGCCCCTGTGAGGAAGACGATCTCGGCGATCCTTGCAATCTCCTCACCTCCGAGGAGATAAGCGACGCGTTCGGAAGACCGATCAAGGCTGGGGTGTACGACGCCGACCTCGACACGTGCACCTGGGAGGCCGAGGACCCCACCATTATCTCCGCAGTGGTTCTGACTCTCCAGCCGTTTACGGAGGACGACTGGGCGTTCTACGGAGACCTTGGCACGCCGGAATCTCCGAACAGCGAGCTTTCGGGTAGCGGCGACGAGGCCATTCGACTTGGAGGGATCCTCGACGGTGTGATCGCGGTCCGGAAAGGCTCCCGCATCGCCGAGGTACAAATCTATGGCACCGCTAAAGATGACATCGAGCAGATAAGGCAGGATCTGGCCCGGCTCATGGCATCTCGCATGTAGCCGACGCCGAGGTCAGCCGAGTAGGGCTCGTACGCCGAGCCAGTTAGCCTTCGGCGCCGACCAGAAACATAGGGAGCATCGGTGGAGCCAATCCTCTTGATTCACGGGTACGGCTCCGAGGCCGGCACGAACACCACTCGGGACTCAGCCGCCAAGATATATGGGAGTCTGCCGGCGTGGCTCCGTCAGGAATACGGGGCACGCTCGGTATTCGAGCTCGATCTTGCCCGGTACATCTCTCTCGAGGACGGGATCGGCCTCGACGACATCGCCCGGGCCATGGATCGCGCGCTGCGGACCGACTACCCGAAGCTCATGAAGGGCTCCTTTCATGTGATCATCCACAGCACAGGAGCGCTGGTGGTGCGAGCCTGGCTTGGACGGTTCGCGGGGGCCAACCAGCCGATTCGCAACCTGATCTACCTGGCGGGCGCCAACCTCGGGAGTGGATGGGCTCATGTGGGCAAGAACCGGCTCGCTCGCTGGGGTCGGGAGGTTTTCACCGGCTCCGAAGCCGGAGTCCGGGTGCTCGAGGCGCTTGAGCTGGGGTCATCGGAGACACTCGACCTCCACCTCCATTTCCTCGAACCTGGCCAAACGATGGCCGAGCGCGGGGTCAGAGAATTCGTGATCATCGGATCACAGGCCAGTGCACGCTGGTTCGAATTCCCGATCCCTTTTGCGAAGGAGGATGGTTCGGACGGTGTGGTCCGGGTTCCGGCTTCGAACCTGAACTTCAGTTATGCCCGGTATGAGGCCAATGAGGCCGGTCGCAAGGCCACCACGCAGCAGATAAAGGGTGATCGATCCGGCACCCGTCTCCCCGCCTCGGCCGACTACTACACCCGGGTCCAGGGTTCCATCCCCGGTGTCGACGGTCGCGAGGCGATTCCATTCGCCATTCCCTACAACACCGCCCACTCGGGCAACGAGTTCGGGATCATCTCAGGGTCGAAGAACCGCGACGAGATCCAGCCGCTGGTCAAGCAGGCGTTGGAAACCAGGAGTGTCGCCCAATGGCGCAGCCGACGACAACCATTCGACGACACAACGGCCCGGTCTCTCGAAAAAGCCCGCGCCGCGACCCTGGGCGGCCATTTCGGCAGCAAGGGGTGGACCCGTCAGGCTCAGTACGACGCCCACAGCCAGGTCGTCGTCCGTCTCTTCGACCAGGACGGGCGGACGATCACCGACTACGACATCTACTTCGGGCGCCCCCCCGGGGCCACCGGGAGCAAGGACCTTGCTGATCTCATCGTCCACACACACCGCAACGGGAAGTCGAACAACGTGCACACGTTCTTCCTACGGGTCAGAGAATGGAACCGCGAGACAAGGGCCTGGGAGGATCAGCTCGACGAGATCGACGGGGTGATCCTCGAGATCGAGGGCAACGAGCCCCAAACCAATGACATCCAACATGTTCCGTTCCGGCTGCAACTCGATCATGGCGCACTGAAGAAGTGGATCGTTCCCAACACCACAACCATCGTCGACATCGAGATGCTTCGTCTCCCCTCACCCGACGTCTTCCGGATCTTCACTCACTAACTGCGGTCGGTAAGGGAGGACCCGGAGCCTTTCATCTGTGTCGTCCTCGAGGCAACGGGCGACGATGCGAGGCGAACAGGAGTTGCCCACCGTCGACCAGGCCCGCGCGAGTTGCCCACCGTCGACCAGGCCCGCGCCGGCGATGAGCTCGCTGGTGAGGCTGTGGGCCTGAACGTCGAGGATAAGCAGGGTCTCGCCCTTCCTGGTCTTGAACAGAGAGGTGACATCGAGCACGCCCGAGGACTCCCAGCGGCCCACATCGCCTGGCTCCTCGTCGATCTGCCCGGTCGGGACGGCATTGCGGTCCATCTCCAGGATCCGGATGGCCGACCCCGGTCTCTTTGGGTTCAGTCGCCACACCGAAGCCTCGTGGATGGCGAAGCCTGCCGAGTCGTCCTCCTGGACGTAGATCCGGCCGTCATCGGCCCAGTCGACGTTGTCAGGGCTGCGCAGACCCTCCTGCATGTTGCCCGGATCGTCCCCGTCGTAGAGGACGGTGAGTTCGGTATTGCTCGCCACTGGATCGAACACGGCGCCGTGGAAGACGAAGTCGACATCGATGAGGTAGGTGCTCCCCCAGACATCCGAGTTGTCGAAGATGTCGGCCCGCCCGGTCGATGCCATCACCGCCTGGGTCCCGTTCTCGGGATTGGTGGCGATGTCTTCGGGGCGAGAGAACTGGAAGGCGCCCATTGCCGCAGCCCCC
>Ga0209751_10000568_pt1 | contig 39636 bp, 39 predicted proteins | sample RifCSP13_1_FD_184019 | JGI IMG/M metagenome (GOLD analysis project Ga0209751, IMG submission 184019) | Soil microbial communities from Rifle, Colorado - Rifle CSP2_sed 13_1 (SPAdes) (version 2) | ecosystem: Environmental > Terrestrial > Deep subsurface > Rock core/Sediment | place: Rifle...
GAGGATAATCGACTTCAAGGCATTCAGGGAAGTGGCCGACGAGGTAGGCGCAAAGGTAATGGTCGATATCGCCCATATAGCGGGCCTTGTCGCAACCGGCCTGCACCCGAGCCCGGTTCCTTATGCCGAGTTCGTCACCACCACCACGCACAAGACGCTCCGCGGTCCCCGCAGCGGCATGATCATGTGCCGCGAGGAGTTCGCAAAGGCCGTTGACAAGCAGATATTCCCCGGCATACAGGGCGGCCCGCTCATGCACATAATCGCGGCGAAGGCCGTGGCATTCAAAGAGGCCCTCGATGCCTCGTTCACAGCTTACCAGAAGCAGATACTCGCCAATGCAAAGGTGCTCTCGCAGGAGCTCATGGACAGGGGTTACACGCTGGTGTCCGGCGGCACTGACAACCACCTCATGCTCCTCGACCTAACGAAGCAGGACATAACCGGCAAGGACGCTGAAGAGGCGCTCGTGAAGGCCGGTATAACGGTCAATAAGAATACCATTCCCTTTGAGACCAGGAGCCCGTTCGTCACCAGCGGCGTAAGGATAGGCGTGCCTGCCACGACGACCAAGGGCATGAAGGAGCCTGAGATGAAGGCCATAGCCGGCTTAATCGACAGGGCATTGAAGGACAGGGCGGACGAGGCAAAGCTCGCGGCCATTAAGGCAGAGGTAAAGGAGCTTTGCATGAAGTTCCCTCTGTATAAGGACAGGATCGAGAGGACTACCGTATAGGTATTTTAGTCCTGTCATTCTGAGGAGCCGAAGTCGACGAAGAATCTGATTGAAAAACGAGATTCTTCACTTCGTTCAGAATGACAACAAAAGTTTCAGGCCTGCCGCACCCACGGCGGGCCTTTTTTGCGCCTCTTGCGCTATTGTATGAAATCTGTTAATTTTCAGCAAATGGAGTATATTCTGGGCTTCGGCTCGCCCCATAAGGCATTGAAGGCCGAAGAGATACTGAAAAAAGCCGGGATAGGGTTCAGGCTCCTGCCTGTGCCAAAGGTCCTTGATTCCTCGTGCGGGCTGGTGATACTTGTAAATGACGCGGCGCTCGAAGGAGCGAATAAGGCCCTCGTCGGTTCAGGCTTGCCGCCCAGGAATGTGTACAGGAAAGAAGGTGAGGAGTATGTTAAAGTGTGACTTCTGCGGAAAGGAGTCGGATAACGTGACCAGGGTAGCCATTGATAAGGACTACGACAGGCTCACGGTTAGGCACGAAAAAAGGTACGCCTGCCCCGAGTGCTCGGACAAGAAGGAAAAAGAGAGGCAGGCAAGGCTCAAGGTAAAGAAGTAGTGGGGCAAAAGGCCCTGGTAGTCATGATGAAGTACCCGGCTGCGGGCGAGGTCAAGACAAGGCTCGTGCCGCCACTTACGCACTCTCAGGCTTCCGGCCTTTACGGGTGCTTCCTGAGAGACATATTTGCCGCGCTCCCTTCGCTTACGGATACCGACATCTGGGTCGCATACGCCCCCGTGACTGCTCAAAAAGAGGTGAGGGCGCTCGTCCCTGGGGCCTTTCGAATATTCGCGCAGGAAGGAGCGGACCTGGGCGAACGGATGCGCAACGCCTTCTCCCGTCTCTTCTCACAATATGAAAAGGTCTCGATGATAGGGACTGACTCGCCCGACCTGCCTGTAGCGCTCATATCTGATTCCTTTGAAAAACTGGACAAGGCAGACGCGGTCTTCGGCCCGGCAGAGGACGGCGGATATTACCTCATCGCCCTCAAGAGCCCGGCGGATTGCCTCTTCGCGGGAATCGAATGGGGGGGCAGTACGGTGCTTGCCGATTCCCTTGAGAAGGCTCGTCAGGCCGGCATCTCAACGGCACTTCTGGATCCCTGGCATGACATCGACAGGCCGGAAGACCTCAAGTATCTGCGGGGCAGTAATAGCGCGCCGGAGAGCTCGGCCTTTCTAAGAAAGCTTGCCCTTTAGCATGAACGGTATTTCTAACACCAGGAACTCCATCATCGAGAGATACGGCCCCTTTATTGCGCTTGTCCTTATTATCGTCCCGGTCCTGGCCATCTACTCCGATATCCTGAATGCCCCGTTTGTCTTCGACGACGAGGACTTCATACTCTATAACGGCGAGATAAAAGATCTGTCAAACTTCTGGCCGCCGACGGGGAGCAGGTATTTCGGTTTCCTCTCCTTTGCGTTGAATTACGCCAGCGGCGGTTTTGAAGTCTTCGGCTTTCATCTGGTCAATGTCTCGATCCATTCGATTAATTCCATACTCGTATATCTCCTCTTCAGGGTTACGTTCAGGGCAGGAATCATGAAGAACTGCGGGGTGGATGCGCTCACGGCAGAGCTTGTATCCATCTCATCTGCCCTGCTTTTCGCGGTCCACCCCATACATACACAGGCAGTCACATACATAACACAGCGCTTCGCCTCTCTGGCGACGCTTTTTTATCTGCTGTCGCTGGTCTCTTACATAAGATGGAGGACGAGCGGCGCCACTGCGTTCTACGCCTTGTCCATCATATCAGCCGTCGTCGCGATGAAGACAAAGGAGATAAGCTTCACTCTGCCCTTCGTCGTCCTCTTCTACGAGCTTGCGTTCTTCGGCAGAGAGGGATTAAAGTCAAGACTCCTGAGGATAGCGCCCCTTTTGGCGACCGCCCTCATAATACCCGTCTCGTTCCTGTTCTTCAGGGGAGGGGGCGTAGGCGCGCATATCGCCGAGGCCCAGGGCGCGGACTTCTTCGGCCTCTCCAGGTATGATTATCTTTTGACGCAGTTCAAGGCCGTGACGCACTACATAAGGCTTCTTTTCCTTCCAACAGGCCAGACGCTTTTGTATGACTGGCCTCTATCGCGTTCCATTTTCGAGCCGGGTGTCCTGGCCTCTTTCCTGTTTCTGCTGTCCCTGATTGTCTTTTCGTTACTCGTTTTTTTCAGGTCGCTTAAGTCAAGAAATGGGCTTGGGATTGTCGCTTCATCCGGAGTCCTCTGGTTCTTTATCACAAGTTCAGTAGAATCTTCGTTCCTGCCCATAAAGGACCTCATCTTCGAGCACAGGGTATATCTGCCCAGTATAGGGGCTTTCGGGGCATTCAGCGCTGGCGTCTTCTGGGCCGTGAAGAGGGCTGGATTGAATTACAGGTTCCTGGCGCCTGTAGCACTCTCAATCATGCTTATCCCGCTCGGGGCTGCGGCCTACGCCAGAAACCAGGTCTGGAAGAGCCCGCTGACCCTGTGGCAGGATGTTGTCTCAAAGGACCCAAGGAGCTTAGAGGGGCACCTGAACCTGGGCCGCATATATTTCGAGGCAGGCCGGAAAGAGGCAGGTCTGGAGGAGTTCAGAATGGCGGTCCTCTACAATCCCTCAGAATCTCTGGGACATTATAACCTTGCCCTTGCCTGCCAGTACCTCGGCCTGCTCGATGAGGCCCTCCGGGAGTACATTGCCGCGCTGAGCCTTAAACCTGATTACGAGATGGCCCATTACGGCCTTGGCGTGGTCTATAAGGCAAAAGGCATGCTGCCCGAGGCCCAAAGAGAGCTTGAAGCTGCCTTGAAACTCGATCCTGACCTGAAAGAGGCTGCAGTAGAGCTAAGGTCTATCAGGCCCTGATCCAGCAATTCTTCTATCACTTTTTTCAATAACTCATGACAGAATTGCCTCGTTATATTTTAAACAAGGGGGCATAATGCGTAGCGAGCATAAGGTTGGAGGGAGGGCGAGCGAGCCGGGGTTGTAGGAGCCCGACGGAGTCGGGTGAGCGAGGAAGAAGGGGGGTGAAAGCGAGCGGAGCCTTATGCCCAAAAAAGCGCGGCAGCGCGCAAAAGGCCTTATGGCAGGAGGTTAGGCGTTCTGAGTTAGAATAGGCCTTAAAAACTAATCCTGAGTTGTTGTATTGCAGAACTTATCCTAAAATGATATTCTAAGTTAATCACTTAGGATATTGACCACCATTTCAAAAATGAAACGACTTCCTCCCTGGGCGAAAAAGCGGCTTGGGCCGGCCAGCCGGCTCCATGAGTTAAAATCCATACTCCGCTCTCGCGGTCTGCACACGGTATGCGAATCAGCCCGCTGCCCCAACATAGGCGAGTGCTTTTCAAAGCCAACCGCAACTTTCATGATCCTCGGGGATGTCTGCACCAGGACCTGCGGCTTCTGCTCGGTCGATAAGGGGGCCACGGCACTCCTCGTAGACCCCCATGAGCCGGAGAATATCGCCCTTACGGCAAAGGAGATGGGGCTCCGGCATGTGGTCATAACCTCGGTCACCAGGGACGACCTTCCGGACGGCGGAGCGGGCCAATTTGCCTTGACAATCAAGGCTATAAAGGATAACATTTCCGGCATTTTAGTAGAGGTGCTTACCCCTGATTTCAACGGGGATGACCAGGCCCTTTCCACCGTCCTCGAGGCCCGCCCTGATATCTTCAACCATAACCTTGAGACGGTTCCTTCGCTTTACCCGAAGGTAAGGCCCCAGGCAGACTACAGGAGGTCGCTTGAGGTCATCCGAAAGGCGAAAAGGCCGGGGATTATCACCAAGTCCGGCATAATGGTAGGCCTCGGCGAGACTGTCGAAGAGGTCAAAAGCCTTCTTCAGGACCTGTTGGCAGTCGGTTGCGACGCGGTCACCATCGGGCAGTACCTGAGGCCTACGAAGGATAACCTCGAGGTCGTCGAGTATATAGACCTCGGCCTCTTTAAGGAATACGAGGAGTTCGGCAGGGGAATAGGCTTCCGTCACGTCTATTCCGGGCCGTTTGTAAGAAGTTCCTATAACGCGGAGTTGCTCTCAGGCGAGATAAGCAACTAATATTGAGGTGCCCTTAAATGGACGAGTTTCACAGGATAAAAAGGCTTCCGCCCTATGTCTTCAACATAGTCACGGAGCTTAAAGTCGCTGCCAGGAAAAGGGGCGAGGACATAATAGACTTCGGCATGGGCAACCCTGACCAGCCCACGCCAAAGCACATCGTGGACAAGCTTATAGAGGCGGCGCACAACCCGAGGAACCACAGGTACTCGGCTTCCCGCGGCATATACAAGCTGAGGTGCGCCATAGCGGATTGGTACAAGAGGCGCTATGACGTCGACATCGACCCCGAGACAGAGGCCGTAGCCACCATAGGCTCAAAGGAAGGCATAGCGCACCTTGCCCTTGCCATCGTCGGTCCCGGAGACGTCTGCTTCGTACCGAACCCGACATACCCGATCCACGCATATTCGGTAATAATCGCTGGCGGTGATTTGAGGAGCATACCGCTCCTTCCGGGCGTCGATTTCTTTGACGAGCTTCAGAAGGCCGTGAAGCAGACCTGGCCCAAGCCCAAGCTCCTCATATTGAACTTCCCGCACAACCCGACGACGCTGGTCGTTGAAAAGGACTTCTTCGTCAAGGTAGTGGACTTTGCAAAGGAAAACGACCTTATTGTCGTCCACGACCTTGCCTATGCCGATATAGTATTCGACGGCTACAAGGCCCCGAGCTTCCTCGAGGTGCCCGGAGCAAAGGACGTAGGCGTAGAGTTCTTTACGCTTTCAAAGAGCTATAACATGCCCGGCTGGAGGGTGGGTTTCGCGGTCGGCAACAGGAAGCTCATCGCCGCGCTCACGAGGATAAAGAGCTATCTCGATTACGGCATGTTCCAGCCCATTCAGATAGCTGGCATAATCGCGCTCAATGGGCCGCAGGACTGCGTGACCGAGATGTGCAGGACATACGAACTCCGCAGGAACGCCCTCATCGAGAGCTTCGGCAAGGCAGGCTGGGAGATTGAGAAGCCCAAAGCCAGCATGTTCGTATGGGCGAAGATACCGGAGCATTTGCGCGATATGAAGTCGATTGAATTTTCCAAATTTCTCCTGAACAAGGCAAAGGTCGCGGTCTCTCCGGGCATAGGCTTCGGCGAGTACGGGGACGAATACGTAAGGCTCGCCCTCGTCGAGAACGAGCACAGGATACGCCAGGCGGCCAAGTGCATAAAGAAGGCTCTGGAGACGTCTGTCGACAAGGTGGCCGGATGATTACCTCTGAAAAAGAATCCGTGAAGATAGCCCATACAAAAGCGGTCCGCAGCATCAATGTCGGGCTTATCGGCTTCGGCACCATAGGCACGGGCGTTGTAAAGGTGTTGAAGGAGAACGCCTCTGTCATCTGCGACAAGCTCGGCTGCGAGCTGGTTTTAAAGAGGGTCGCTGACAGGGACATTAACAGGGACAGGGGCGTCAAGGTAGACGACGGCGTGCTTACGACCGACGCAAAGGATATCTTTAACGACCCGGATATATCCATCGTCATCGAGCTCGTGGGCGGCACGGGCATTGCCAGGGAATTTATCATGGAAGCCCTTGAGAAGGGCAAGCATGTCGTTACCGCCAACAAGGCGCTGCTCTCGACCCACGGCAAGGACATATTCAAAAAGGCCGCTGAAAAGGGAGTCGATATCGGATTCGAAGCATCCGTGGGCGGCGGCATCCCTGTGATAAAGGCGCTGAGAGAAGGCCTTGCCGCGAACAAGATAGAGTCCATCTACGGCATCATAAACGGCACCGCGAACTACATACTCTCGAAGATGACCAACGAGGGCGGCAAGTTCGAGGATGTGCTGCGGAGAGCACAGGAGAAGGGCTACGCGGAGGCTGACCCGACGTACGACATAGAGGGCATAGATACGGCCCACAAGCTCGCGATACTCATTAACCTGGCCTACGGCACATATATAGATATCAAGGACATCTACACGGAAGGCATAGCGAGCATCAGCCAGCTCGACATCAAGTACGCAAAGGAGTTCGGCTACAGGATAAAGCTCCTTGCGATAACGAAATCAGTCGACGGCAGGATAGAGGCACGGGTGCACCCAACGATGATACCGGCGCATCACCCGCTCGCGACCATAGACGGCGCGTTCAACGGCATCTATTTGAAGGGCAATGCCGTGGGCTCGGTGCTGCTGTACGGCATGGGCGCGGGCATGATGCCCACCGCGAGCGCAGTCGTGGCCGACATAATGGACATAGCCCGTAACATGAACACGGGCGCTCTGCGCAGGGTGCCGCCCCTCTCATGCCCCGAGGACGCGGTCAGGGCCGTGGAGCTTCGCGACCCAGAGTCGCTCGAGATACCGTACTACATCAGGTTCCTCGCGATGGACAAGCCGGGCGTGCTCTCGAAGATATCCGGCGTGCTTGGCAAGCACAACATAAGCATATCATCGGTCATACAGAGGGACAGGAAGATAGGCGGCGCGGTCCCGCTCGTAGTATTGACGCACAACGCCCTTGAGAAGGAACTGAGGGCCGCGATCGCCGAGATATCGACCATGGATATAATACACGACAAAATAGTCTATATCAGGATAGAGGAGAACCTTGGTGCAGCTAACTAGGAAAGGGCTTTGGGGCGGCATAATAAGAGAGTTCAGGGACTTTCTCCCTGAGATATCCGATGACGCCATAACCACCCTTCTTGAAGGGAACACTCCGCTTATAGAGTGCGACAACCTGAAGGACATCTTCGGGGACATAAGGCTTCTTTTGAAGTACGAGGGATTGAACCCGACGGGCTCCTTCAAGGACAGGGGCATGACCATGGCCGTGTCAAAGGCCAGGGAAGAGAATGCTAAGGCCATCATCTGCGCTTCCACAGGCAACACTTCGGCGGCAGCCGCGGCATACGCGGCAAAGGCGGGCATGAAGGCGTTCGTGCTCGTGCCGGACGGCGCGATTGCGATGGGCAAGCTCTCCCAGGCAATAATGCACGGCGCGATGGTGCTGCAGATTAAGGGCAACTTCGACGACGCGCTCACGATTGTAAAAGAGATAACCGGCGACTATCCCGTAAAGATGGTCAACTCGATAAACCCCTTCAGGATAGAGGGGCAGAAGACCGGCGCGTTCGAGGTCTGCGAACACCTCGGTTACGCTCCGACATATCACTTCCTGCCCGTGGGCAACGCGGGCAACATAACCGCGTACTGGAAGGGATACAAACAGTACCATCACGAGAACATAATAACGCACCTGCCCAAGATGATGGGTTTCCAGGCTGACGGCGCAGCCCCCATAGTGAGGGGCAGGCCTGTCGAGCATCCCGAGACCATAGCGACGGCGATAAAAATAGGCAACCCGGCGAGTTGGGATTCTGCGCTCCGGGCAAGGGACGAGAGCGGCGGCGTGATAGAGGCCGTGACAGACGAAGAGATACTCGCCGCTTACAAGCTCCTCGCGGCGCGCGAAGGCGTATACTGCGAGCCCGCTTCAGCCGCCAGCCTTGCGGGAGCGATAAAGATGAAAAAGGACGGAGTCCTCAACGACGGCGACACCGTTGTCTGCACGCTTACGGGCCACGGCCTCAAGGACCCGGATATTGCGCTGAAGTCGTCCGAGAAGCCTGTAAAGGTCCCTGCGGAGACAAAGAAGATACTGAAGGTGATGGGCTTCTGATGAAATATATAATCCTCATAGGCGACGGCATGGCCGACAGCCCCATTGCGGAGCTTGGCAACAGGACCCCGCTTGAGGCGGCAAATACCCCGAACATGGACTCTCTTGCGGGTGCGGGCAGCTACGGCCTCTTCAAGACCGTTCCGGACGGCTACGCGCCGGGGAGCGATGTGGCCAATTTGAGCGTGCTCGGCTATTCCCCTGCGAAGTATTACACTGGCAGGGCCCCGCTCGAGGCGGCGTCAATCGGCGTAAAGCTCGGCCCGACCGACATCGCATTCAGGTGCAACCTGGTCACGCTGGTCGACAAGGACGGCTCGACCATAATGAATGATTACAGCTCCGGCCACATCACCACCGAAGACGCGGCCGGCATAATACCCGACCTCGACAAGGCGTTGCAGTCCGAGGGCGTGCGGTTCTATCTCGGCACGAGCTACAGGCACCTCATGGTATGGAAGGACGGAGAAAAATCTCTTAAGACGACGCCTCCGCACGACATCTCTGATAAGGCCATCGACGATTACCTTCCGAAGGGTGAAAGGGCCGATAAGCTCGTCCGTCTCATTAAGCTCTCACAGGGCGTGCTCAAGGACCACCCGGTTAACAGGAAGAGGATGGCCGAAGGCAAGAAGCCCGCGACATCGATATGGCTCTGGGGGCAGGGCAGCGCCCCTGCGATGCCCACAATTAAGGAGCGGTTCGGCTTAGAGGGCGCGATAATCTCGGCGGTCGACCTCATGAAGGGCATAGGCATATACGCGGGACTTGAAGTCATTAAAGTACCCGGCGCGACCGGCTACATAGACACCAACTACGAAGGCAAGGCAGAGGCCGCGCTGAAGGCGCTTGAGTCAAAAGATTTTGTCTGTGTCCATGTCGAAGCGCCGGACGAGGCAGGCCACAACGGCAACCTCAAGGACAAGATGAAGGCCATAGAGGACTTTGACGCAAGGATAGTCGGCCCTGTCTTGAAGGGCCTGGAGAAATTCGGCGAGTTCAGCGTCATGGTACTTCCCGACCACCCGACGCCTATTGCCATCAAGACCCATACGCGCGATGCCGTCCCGTTCGTCCTCTACAGGAACGGCCAGAAGGGCAATTCGGTGAAATACTGCGAGAAGAACGCGAAAGCAACAGGCCTCGTCGCGGACGACTGCAAGGCCCTTGCAGAGGAGTTCTACGGAAAGACAGAGAAGGCGCTGGCCTGATCTATCGTTAATTAATAAAAGCCCGCAACATTTGTTGCGGGCTTTTTACGTACTGCCGAAAACTTGAGAGAACCTTTAATTTAAAAAAGTTTCTCTCTCAAACTCTCTCCAAAAACTTTCAGTTCTTCCCGTGCTGACCCCCAATCACTACCGGGGGCAGCACGGGAACTAAAAGTCTTTGAGGGGGCTAGAGTTGATTGTAACCACAATGGGCAAAACATTCACAATGGTTTCAAGTTGCGAATGGGTTTGCGCAGACTTTAAAACCTTCTACAGAAAGTTCCCCCAGGTCTTCAGGCACCTGAGAGCCGTATGAAAAAATCCATCTACGCCATTCTCATATTCGCGTCCATCCTTGCGGTCCTCTATCTCGCATTCGTCCCAGGCGTATCCAAATTAAAAAAAGAGAACCCGAAGAAGACCGCCATGATGGAGTACCGTGAGGCGGAGTGGGCCGCGAAAAAGAAGAAGCGCAAGGTCCGCCAGGTCTGGGTGCCGTATTCGCGCATATCTCCATATATGGCAAAGGCGGTCATCATAGCCGAGGACGACAAGTTCTGGAGCCACGAGGGCTTTGACGTCGAGGCGATGCAGAAGGCCATTGAGAAGGACTTGAAGGCCGGGAAGTTCAAGGCAGGCGGGTCTACAATAAGCCAGCAGCTCGCAAAGAACCTCTATCTCTCGCCCGCCAAGTCCCCCATCAGGAAGATAAGGGAGGCCATCATCACCTGGAAGCTCGAACGTACGCTCTCAAAGCGGCGCATACTGGAGCTTTACCTGAATGTGGCCGAATGGGGCGAGGGGATATTCGGGGTCGAGGCTGCCGCGCGACACCACTTCGGCAAATCCGCCGCTGAGCTTTCGCCAATGGAAGCCGCAAGGCTGGCGGCAGTGCTGCCAAACCCCAGGAGGCTCAACGCCTCTGGCAGCCAGGGCTATGTCGAGAGGCGGTCCAATGTCATCTATAACATCATGGTAAGGCGCGGCTTTGTAATACCTGAGTTCGAAGAGGTCCAGGCCGAGGCTGCTGCCGATGTGGTCCCGGCTGAGCAGTCGACGGATGAGGCCCAGCCTTCTGTTCCTGGCGCTCCCCTGGAAGTTGATGATGGATCGGCGCCGCCCGCTGACGCAGCTCCGCAGCAGCCTGCTGAACAGCCGCCCCCGGCGCAATAGCATTAATAATTTGTAGGATTTTACGCCACTTACGCAATCTTGTTCAGAATAGTCCTCATCCTGCTTGACAGATTCAAAAGCTCTGTTAAGCTTAAGGATTAAACAGAACGACTCAGGGGGCCTTGAGGCCCCCGTTGTTTTTTTAAGGGTTAATCCCCCTTTAATGGCGATGCTGTATAATGGGAGGCGTAAATCGGCAAGGAGGAAGAAAATATGAAAAGTCCGATAATTGAAAATATGCTGGAGATAGGCGTCAACCTGGCCATAGCAGCCCTCGTGATATCGACCGCGCTCAAGGCCGTTTTTTAAAAGCCTGCTCCAAAGTACCGCGTCAAAGCTCTTAGTACCTCTCGCATCCCTGAATGATTCCACATGCGCCAGTTGAAGAGTCGAAAGATCAGGCCCGGACCCGGGGGCAGTACGCCCAATGGTTTAATATTCCCTTAATTCCTGCAATGTATAATGGGCCGTGAATAAGGGGAAAAACCACGCTTGATGAAAGGAAATAGAATATGAGCACAATTCTCGATTTAGCCGCGAACGCTGCAGTTATCGCCGTGGTGGTAATGGCGGTTCTGGTATGAAAACCTATGACGGTTGATGACTTGACTCATCAGCCTGAAGGAGGTCTTTATGGGCAGAAGAACACTCATAGGCGAGACAATAGCCCTTTTTCGCATTGCTCCTTGCGGCAGCCTCGTCGAATATCATCTGACAGCTCTCAATCCAGGAGCCTCTGCGCACGCCGAAAGAGGTCTGAACCCATCCCCTTGTCAAAAGGGGATTTTTTTTCCAAACGCCTTCTTTTTGTGTTATATTGTCGTATTAAGTTAGAATCCCAAGTTGGATAAAGGAGAGAGCAGCAATTGGAAAGCAAGGAAAAGAAGAGTTTCAGTGATTTCGGCTTATCGAGCGACGTCTTGAAGGCAGTGACCTCAATGGGCTTCGAGGAGCCCACACCCATCCAGTCAAAGACCATCCCCGTGCTCCTGGCGGGAAAGGACGTCATCGGCCAGGCGCAGACCGGAACCGGCAAGACAGCGGCGTTCGGCATACCCATAATAGAGAAGATAGACAAGGGCGTCAACACCGTCCAGGCCATAATACTTGCGCCCACGAGGGAGCTTGCCGTACAGGCTGCCGAGGAGATGAACAAGCTCGGCAAGTACAAGAGGGTGCTCGCCCTGCCGGTCTATGGCGGCACTTCCATAGAGAGGCAGATAAAGGCGCTTGCAAAGGGCGTGCAGGTGGTCGTCGGAACTCCGGGCAGGGTGCTCGACCACATCGAGAGAAAGACCCTGAAGCTGAAGGATATAAGGATAGTCGTCCTTGACGAAGCGGACGAGATGCTCGACATGGGTTTCGTCGAAGATATCACCAGGATATTGAAGGAGACGCCCGAAGGTAGGCAGACGCTCCTTTTCTCGGCGACCATGCCGGAAGAGGTCCTGCGGATCTCCAAGCGCTACATGAAGACGCCCGAGCGCATCCGCATTGCGACAGACACGCTTACGGCCGCGAAGATAAGCCAGATAGTCTACGAGGTGCGCAATTCCGATAAGATGGACGCGCTCTCAAGGCTCATCGACTTCGACGCCGACGGCACCTTCCTCGTCTTCTGCCATACCAAGCGTGAGGTCGACGAGGTGACCTCACATCTCAAGCTCAGGGGCTACAGCGCGGACGCCATGCACGGCGACTATACGCAGGCGCAGAGGGAGACGGTACTCAGGAAATTCAAGGAAGGGAAGGTCGACATCCTGGTCGCGACCGATGTCGCAGCCCGCGGCCTCGACATAAGCAGCATCTCGCACGTCGTAAATTATTCCATCCCTCAGAACCCCGAGTCATACGTGCATAGGATAGGCCGCACGGGCAGGGCAGGAAGGGAAGGCATTGCCATAACATTCGTAACGCCGAGAGAGGACAGGCAGCTCCGCCAGATACAGGCCGCCGCTAAAGCGGTCATTAAAAGAGGCAAGCTGCCGAGCAAGGAAGAGGTGATGGGCGTGCGCGTGAACGCCCTCGAAGAGAAGATAAACGAATTTATCGAAGACAAGAGGTTCGACAAGTTCCTGAACCTCGCCAATAAGCTCTCCGAGAAGGTGAACCCGGTGGAAGCGCTTGCCGCGCTCCTGAAATTCCAGCTCGAAGGCCATGACAAGGCACAGGAGGCGGCTTCTTCCGAAGTCGTATCCCTTGACGACACCGGCGCGTCGCCGGGCATGGCCCGCCTGTTCATGACCATCGGCAGGGATCAGGGCGTGAGCGCGGTAGATATCGTGAACGCCATATCCAAGAAATCAGACCTCCCCAGGAACCAGATCAAGAAGGTCAGCATATTCGAGAGCTTCACCTTTGTCGAGGTTCCCAGGGAAGCCGCCGAGAAGGTAGTCGCGTACATGCACCGCTCGATGATACAGGGCCGGAAGGTGGCCGTATCGCCGGCAAAGCCGAAGGCGCTCAGATAAGAAACGGTTTCAGATAAAAGCAAAAGGTCCGGACGAAAATGTCCGGGCCTTTTTTTATTTCTATTCTCATCTTTTTCGACAAGCATCAACTCTGGATCCCAACTACTCTGTTATACTTTGAAAATAACTAAAAAGGAGGGGACTGCCATGAAAAAGTTCTGGCTCGCAGCAGCCGTTTTTTTTGTGCTGGGTCTTTCCTCAAATGCTTCTGCCGTACAATATACTTTTACAACAATAGATTTTCCGGGGGCGACAGACACATTCGCGAACGGCATCAATGACCAGGGCTCGATTGTGGGCACCAACACTACTGACAATACTTTGATTCACCTTTGGGGTAAAGGGGCGGACGGAGACCAGGGTTTTCTTTACGAAGGCGGCACGTTTACAACGGTAAATTTCCCGTCGGCAGTGGCGACCAAGGTGACCGACATAAACAATTCCGGTACCATGGTCGGGACAGCTTTCGAGCAGCAAGCAAGCATACTTTTCGGGACGGGCTTTTCTTTCGACGGCGGCAATTTCAAGCCCGTTCAATTTCCTGAGGCAGTGCAATTCGGCACCAGCCTGAACGGCATAAGCAACTCCGGGCTGATGGTCGGTTCCTTTGATGATGGGGCGACGAACAGAAATTTCGTTATCGATGAAAACAATGTGACGAAGCTGTCCGATGTCTTCGGGGACGACTCGTCTGCGAACGATATAAACAACAAGGATCTGATAGTGGGTGATTTTCTTACGCCAGCCGATGTTGACAGGGGCTTCACATTTGTCGGCGACACATTGACGGAGCTCTCTTTCCCAGGTTCGCACTCGACCTTCGCAAACAGCGTAAACGACCTCGACCTGATAGTCGGGAGCTTCGTCAGGTTTGAAGAGGATGGCGGCTTCGAGGAGCACGGCTATTTCTTTGAAGACGGGAACTATTTCCAGATAGATTTTCCTGGCGCCGAAGGGACCACGATCCGTGGTATCAACAATTCCGGCGATATTGTCGGCGCCTACCTCGACGGTTCAGGATGGCACGGGTTTCTAGCGAGCAGGACTGCCAGCCAGGTGCCCGAGCCTGCAACAATGGCATTGCTTGGCATGACGCTGGGCGGGGTAGCCTTACTGCGCAGAAAGGCCGTTAAAAATCAATTGTAAGTCACAATTGGTTCATCACCATTAGACAGGAGGGGACTGCTATGAAAAAGCTCTGGCTGGCCGCAGCCGTCTTTTTTGTTCTGGGTCTTTCCGCAAATGCGCATGCTACACAGTATACCTTAGAGACGATAAGTTTTCCGGTAGCAGTGTCGACAGGCGTGTATGGCATTAATAACAGTGGCGATGTCGTTGGCTCATATTATGATGGAACAAAATTACACGGCTATGTATTCGACGGGAACGACTATAAGACCATAGATTACCCGGGTGCAGCCGATACGAGCCTGAGGAATATCAATGAGTCAGGTAAGGTTGTGGGTTGGTATAATCTGGATGGCGAAGGTTTTGGTTTCAATGAGACATACGGTTTTCTGTATGATGGAGCATCATATATATCAGTAGCATTTCCGGGTCCGTTTTCTGGTTTTTCGCTGGAAACCTCGATGAACGGAATAAATAATAATGACACTGTCGTTGGTGGTTACTGGGTAGGCGGGACACGCGGTTTTATATACAAGGACGGGGTTGTCACGACATACGATTCCGGGTATTTCGAAGATATAAACGACAATGATGTAATAGTCGCTCAAGATGTGGATGCCTTCTGGTCGTGGCTCGTAATTAACGGAGTCGAGGTGCAGTTCAACGGCTCCGAGGACGTGTATGAAATCTTTGCCTCTGGTATCAATAACGACGGGTATGTGGTTGGAGACTTACTCGATAAGGATTTCTCAACTTACAATTTTATTTATGACGGGAATCAGTTCAACCGGGTTGACCTGCCCGGCGGTCTTTTGGATATAAACGATTCAGGGCAGATTGTTGGGAATGTCTTTTCAAATGGCACCGGATATGGCTATATCGCCACTCCTGTCAACGGCAGAGTCGTTCCCGAGCCGTCTCTCTTCCTCCTCTTTGGGCTTGCAGTCGCCGGGATCGGGGCGGGCCGGTTCTTCATCCCGTCCCAGAGGGCTTCAGCCGCCTGCTAACGTGTTGGATAGAAAAGCGCCGCAGTAAACTGCGGGGCTTTTTTTATCTCTACCCCGCCTTTTTCCTGAACAGGTACTTCTTAAGATACGTGATCCCCTCTGAAAATACCGACGCAATATCAGGCGAGAATATCTCGAACACGTTCTCTTCGATCACGGCCTTCTCCGGGTCGAGCAGCAGCTCGTCGATGGTCTTCAATAGCTCGCTCCCGGCAAGGTACGGGCTGACAGTATGCTTCTGCAGCTTGTATAATCTGCTTTCGGCTATCTGGTCGAGGTACTCGACAATCCCCTTGACTCTCCCGAGTCTTCTGTAATCGACCTTCGCGTCAAAGCCTATGAACTCCGAGAGGAGCCCGGCCCTGAAGCGCCTGATCGACCGCATCAGCCGCAGGTCCCTTAACGAGCAGGCCTCCCACGCGATATTGAGCTCCGTATCGAGGCCCATTGACCTGTTAGTGGCATTGGCGGAGCCTACTGTCAGAAATCGGTCGTCGACTATCATGAGCTTCGAATGTATGTAGACCGGCGCCTCTTCCCCGTCATCGTTGAAGGACGTTGAGTAATAGACCCCGATGGAGTGGCCCATGCGCTTCGCGGTCTCCTTGAGGACGCTCAAAATGCGCGCCTGAAGAAGGCCGACTGAAAGCTCTTCCACAAGCGCGCTCGGCTTCTTGGGAAGCATCAGGACAATCTCCAGCCTGGGCCTGGCTGAGTCCTCCATCCTTTCGGTGAGCGCCCGGTATATTGCATGGGAGCTGAAGTACTGGTTTTCGATATAGATAAGTTTTTTGGCGGCCTTTATGGCGTCGATAAAGAGGGCGCGTATCTCCTTCACGGGCTCGTGCACCCGTACGAAGGTCTGCCCCTGTGTCCTGCTCAACGCGGCAGAGCGGCCGTGTATAGGCGAGCCGATGCCGCGCGGCAGGTAATCCCCTTCAATGGCAGGGGGCAGCGCGAGCGGCGCTCCGGTGCACCTGCTCCAGCGCTCCTCGAACATCCTGGATAATGTCTCGATGAGCGCGCCTGTGAAATAGGCCTGGATATCATGATAGGGCGCGTAGGTCCTGCTGTCCGGGTTTATCCGCTCCGGGTCATGAGCGAGGTGGCTTCTCGAATCCCACCTGCCTGCGCAGATGTCCATGCCGCCGAGGAAGGCTATGGCGCCGTCTATGACTACGTACTTCTGGTGCTGGCTCGCGCCTATGGCGTGCATGCCGTCGAAGCGGAACTGCAGCCGCTCGCTTGTGGACCAGTTGAAGATAATCTCCTGCATCCACTCGCGCTCGTGCATGAATATGAGGCTGAAATCCCAGGCGAGGATGTAGATGCGGAGCTCAGGGTTTCTCCTGCAGAGCGCGTCCAGGAACTTGAGGAGTCTGACATCGCGCCTGGCGCGGCGCTCTTCGGCGCCGCGGAGCAGGAGCACTTCGCTGTCGAATTGCCAGCCTGAAATGATGATATATCGGCGGGCTTTCAGCGCGGCATGGTAGAAGGCGGTATAATACTCCGCGCCGTCCACATAGATGCCGGAATCGTCGACTTTCGAGCGCTCGAAATGATTGCGTCCTGGCCTCAGTATCCGGTCCCACATTTCCTGCCTCCGGATGATAAGCTGCCCTGCGCGTATTCTTCTTTCAGCGGATCTCCAGCTCGGCGATAAGGGGGAGGTGGTCGGAGGCCTTTACGGTGAGCTTATCCCTGGGCACGTCAGTGTCCAGGACCAGGACCTCATGGCTTGTAAAGATGTGGTCTATACGGCATACGGGATAACGGCTCGGGTACGTGCTCTTTGGCCGTTTGCCCTTTATCGCAAGCTGAGCGTCCGCCAGGAACTGTCTGAACCTCCTGTATACGGACGACAACGGCAGCGTATTGAGATCTCCGCATACGACCAGCGGGGGATTGCACGTGGCGTGCGCGGCCCATTTCGCGCCGAGGAGCGCCTCGGCCTGCGCCAGCCTCTCCCTCCAGTTGTGGCCGAAGTGCGTGTTTATTATCTGTATCTCCTTGTCGCCCAGGCTGACCGCGGCCCAGAGCGCCCCTCTTTTCTCAAAGGGGCGGAACCACCAGGGAGCGGGCAGCGGCCCTGCCTGCACCAGCTTTAACGGATACCGGCTCAGTATGGCGTTCCCGTACTTCCCGCTCTGGATCTCCATCGAGGGATGGAAGTGGAACTCCATCTTGAGATGCTCCGCTATCTCAGATGCCTGGTGCGCGTGCTTTGTCCTCTTCAACCCAAAGTCGAGCTCCTGCAGCGCTACGACGTCCGGTTCGTATTTAGCTATGATGTCGGCTATCCTGTAAGTGGATACCTCGCCGTCCGGGCCTGTGCAGCTGTGGACGTTGTACGTCATTATACGGATCGACTTGGATGGGTGCGGCATCTGTACTATTTAGATTATAGGGTATTGCGGCAGAATCTCAACCTGAGGGGGAAAGTGGGGGAACTGGAAAAAGACGAGCGTGAGCGTTAACGGGTACAATGCTGCCGTTTTGAAGTGGAAAAATTATAACATAGCGGCAGCCGGAAGTTAAAGGATTTCGGGTTAAGGGGACATTCCATCGTCTTTGGGAATGACTCGTCCAGCAGGCCCCTGCGACCCTTGACAAAGCTGAATCCTGATATAGATTTAGAAAAGAAGAATTCGCCCGGAGGAGGCTTATGCTGCGTGCACCCGCGCCTCTGCAACCGATTGTAATTCTCCCATTCCAGCGGTCCGTCGAACGAGCTTAAGCCGAAAAAGACATGTCCCATTCCGTGCTGGTTTCTCTGGAACTAGGGCAGCAATCCTGTTTTGTCCTGAGCCATTGTCAAGAAACGACCAACAGGAGGTGCGCTGGTGAAGAAGGTCCTCATTACCGGAGGCGCGGGATTCATCGGCTCTCATCTCGCGGACGAGTTGCTGAAAAAAGGATATGCGGTGCGGGCGCTTGATTGCCTCTCCGAGCAGGTGCACGGCGTGGATAAGAGCAGGCCTGAATACCTTTCAAGCGATGTAGAGCTTTCTACAGGGGACGTCAGGGACCCTGCGGCGGTTAAGAAAGCCCTGGAGGGCATTGACGCCGTATATCATTTCGCTGCCGCTGTCGGCGTAGGCCAATCGATGTACGAAATCGAGAATTACATCGATGTCAACTGCAGGGGTACTGCCGTGCTCCTTGAGGCCCTTATCGAAAGGCCGGTTGAAAGGCTCGTCGTAGCCTCCAGCATGAGCATCTACGGCGAGGGGCGATACCGCACGAAGCAGGGCAGTATTTGCGATACGGCGGCAAGGGAAATAGAGGATCTCCGAAAGGGCAGGTGGGAGCCCATGGGCTTCTCAGGCGAGAGCCTTTCTCCCGTGCCGACGCCTGAATCAAAGCCGCCTTCAATAGCATCCGTCTACGCGCTTACGAAATACGACCAGGAGAAGATGTGCCTTGTAGCGGGCAGGGCCTATAACATCCCCACCGTGGCAATGAGATTTTTCAATGTCTACGGCCCGAGGCAGGCATCGTCGAACCCGTATACCGGCGTCCTGGCCATCTTTTCGGCAAGGTTCCTTAACGGCAAAGCGCCTCTTATATACGAAGACGGCCTTCAGCAGAGGGACTTCGTCAACGTGCGCGATGTCGCGTATGCATGCTCACTCGCGCTCGAATGTCCGGCGGCGGCATATTCCTCGTTTAACGTGGGAAGCGGCCAAAGTTATTCCATTCTTGAAATTGCGGAAAGGATGGGCAAGGTGTTCGGCAAGAAGATAGCCCCCGAGGTCATTGGAAAATACAGGGTGGGCGACATCAGGCATTGTTTCGCTGATATCTCGCTTGCCAGGAAGGCGCTCGGTTACGAGCCCAGGGTCACGCTCGAAGAGGGGATTGTGGAGCTTGCGGGCTGGCTCGAAGGCAGGGTCGCACTCGACAAAGTGGCGGAGGCCAGCAGGGAGCTCGCTGGAAGAGGCCTGACCATCTGATTAATTTGATCATACGAGGTTTTAATGGTCTTTGCTCTAATCTACCCGAACTGGGACTTCTCAGGCAGCGTATATTTCGGCTGCAGGGAGCCACATTTCCCGCTCGAATTAGGCTATTCAAAGGCGCTCCTTGAGAGGGCCGGACACAGGGCTGAAATAATAGACGCGCATCTCGAAGGACTCTCCCCGTCGGCCGTAAGGGAGCGGGTCGAGGCCCTTTCGCCTGATTTTATCGTGGTCACTACGGCGCCCGGTTATCTCTTCTGGCGCTGCCCGCAGCCGGAGCTCAGAGTGCCCATGCTCCTGCTGCGCTCGCTTCAGGACATGGAGGCCAGGAAGGTAGTCGTCGGCCCGCACTGCTCCGTCACACCGGCGGCGGCATTGAAGAAGCTCGGGGCGGATATTGCGGTCATGGGCGAGCCTGAGACTGTGCTCGCCGAGCTTGCGGAAAAAGGCCTTCCGGATATCAAGTCGATCTCATATAAGACCTCATCCGGCATTAAGGCCCAGGCAGGCCCGAGGGCTACCGATATGTCCATGCTGCCGGCCGTCAAATGGCCGGCTGAATACATCGAAAGACATAAACATCACCATCACAGGTTCGGGGCTTGTACTGACGGGCCGGGCGCCGATGTAGAGGCGTCGAGGGGCTGCCCGTACTCGTGCACCTTCTGCGCTAAAAGGGAGTTCAGGAACAACTACAGGAGAAGGCCGCTTCCGGTCGTCCTCGAAGAGATAGACCGGCTCATCTCAAACGGGGTCGAGTACGTCTATTTCATAGACGAGATTTTCATGCCCGACCGAGAGCTCCTCGAGGCGCTCTCCGTTCGAAATCTCTCATTCGGTATTCAGACCAGGATAGACCTCTGGAAGCCTGAAATGCTCGAACTGCTGGGCGCGGCAGGCTGCGTTTCCATTGAGGCAGGTATCGAGAGCGTGACCGAGGAGGGCAGGGCCCTTCTCGGGAAAAGATGCTCTGCCACGACGATCGAGCTTGTCAATCTGCTCGCAGCTGCCAAAAAGGGCGTGCAATTCGTGCAGTCCACCCTGCTGAACGCGCACACGGACAGCCCCGAGTCGGTCGAGGAATGGAGGTCCCGCCTTCTTGACGCGGGCGTATGGGCGAACAGGCCTGTGCCGTTATTCCCCTATCCCGGTTCCGAAGAGTATTCGAGGAGGTGGGGCGAGCCGGACGACAACGCATGGGAGCGCGCGCATGACTATTACATAAACGCCAACAGGTCCTTTAGCGACATACAGGATGATCGTCCGGCGGCAATGAAGGAGCTTGAAGAATATGAGAGCAACTGAGATCAGGAAGCCCGAAAGGGTGCTCATGACAGCGGATACCGCTGGCGGGGTCTGGACCTATGCGATGGAGCTTGCCGCGGGGCTCTCGGACGCGGGCGTGAGCATATCACTGGCGACGATGGGGCCTGCCATCTCGAGGAATCAGCTTGCGGAGGCGAGGGCGATAAGGGGCCTCGAATTATATGAGAGCGGCTTCAGGCTCGAATGGCAGGACGACCCCTGGATAAATGTCACCCTTGCCGGTGAATGGCTCTTGAGGCTCGAAGGCTATATCAAGCCTGATATAGTCCACCTTAACAACTACTGCCACGGCAGCCTGCCGTGGAAGGCTCCCAGCCTGATAGTCGCCCATTCATGCGTCCTCTCATGGTGGGAGGCTGTAAGGAAGGGCCCGATATCCGCTGAATGGGATAGATACTCGCAGGAGGTCGGCGCCGGACTGAAGGGAGTAGATGCCATTGCAGCGCCGAGCAGGGCGATGCTTGATGCGCTCAAACGGCACTATGATTTTAACGCCCCCAGTTTCGTAATACCGAACGGCAGGACGAGCTCGCTATTCAACCCTGGCAAAAAAGAAGAGATAGTCTTTACAGCCGGAAGGCTCTGGGACGAGGCGAAGAATATTGCCGCTCTCCAGGCGGTCTCGAAAAAGTTGAGCTGGCCCGTCTGCGCCGCCGGGCCGACTGAGTTCGCCTCAGAAAGATTTCATACCGACGGCTCGATAGAAATGGTCGGAGTGCTTTCCGCTTCAGAGCTTTCCGAACGGCTCTCAAGGGCCGCTGTCTTCGCGCTTCCGGCAAAGTACGAGCCCTTCGGCCTGACCGTTCTCGAGGCCGCACTTTCAGGCTGCGCGCTCGTTTTGGGAGATATTCCCAGCCTGCGCGAGCTCTGGGAAGGGGCCGCTCTTTTCGTATCCCCTGATGACAGGGACGGGCTCATTGGGACGATAGAACGGCTCGCGGCTGACAGGCCGTTAAGGGAAAAGATCGGGAGCATGGCGAGGGAGCGCGGCCTTGCCTATTCGGCTGAACGGATGGTGCAGGGATACCTTGAGCTTTATGGAAGGTTCATGGGCAGCTCGATTGAGGAGGTCCAGGCGTGCGCTTCGTGATGTTCTATCAATCGCTCATCTCGGATTGGAACCACGGCAACGCGCATTTTCTGCGCGGAGTCACGACCGAGCTCTTATCGCGCGGCCACGAGGTCGAGGTCTATGAGCCTGTTGACTCGTGGTGCGTAGCCAACCTCGAGAGCGTTTGCGAAGACGCCACAGGCCTCTTCCAATCCGTTTATCCGGGCCTCATGAGCAACAGGTACGACCTCTCGTCCCTCGACATAGCAAGGGCAATCGACGGGGCCGATGTCGTCATTGTGCATGAATGGAACGAACATGAGCTGGTACGTAGGATAGGCGAGCACAGGGCCGCTAACCCTTCATTCAGGCTCCTCTTTCACGATACCCACCACCGCACCATCACAGAGCCGCGGAATATGGCTGCCTACGACCTTTCCGAATATGACGGCGTGCTCGCCTTCGGCGAAATAATTAAAGAGATATACCTTGAGCGCGGATTGGCACAAAGGGCCTGGACATGGCACGAGGCAGCCGACACAAGGGTCTTCAGGCCCCTCAAGCGCCTGAAAAGAGGCGACCTGGTCTGGATAGGCAATTGGGGCGATGACGAGCGCACGCTTGAACTTGAAGAGTTCTTTTTGAGGCCCGTAAAATCTCTTGGCATAGCCGCGGAGGCGCACGGCGTAAGGTACCCTGACCACGCGCTCGATATCCTCGAGGAATGCGGGGTGGAGTACAGGGGATGGCTGCCGAACTTCGAGGTGCCTGCCGTCTTCGCCCAGTTCAGGTGCACTGTGCATGTGCCAAGGAGGCCTTACGTACAGGCCCTGCCCGGCATACCGACCATACGGGTATTTGAGGCGTTGGCCTGCCGTATCCCCCTTGTCTGTGCGCCGTGGGACGACGCAGAGGGGCTTTTCAGCCCGGGCGAGGACTTCCTGGTGGCGCGTAACGGCAATGAGATGGAAAGGCGCCTGAACGATCTCATGAACGACGGTTCCATGAGGGAAGAGTTGGCAGAGCGCGGAATGGAGACTGTGAGAGCGCGTCACACCTGCGCAAACAGGGTCGATGAGCTCCTCTCGATATGTACAGAGATGAACGGAGGCAGGGAACTTGCCTATGAGACAAGGGCTTAAGATAGCGTTCTTCGGCTCGTCGCTCGTTTCAGCCTACTGGAACGGGGCCGCTACGTATTACCGCGGCATCATCAAGAATCTCAGCGGGCTTGGACACGAAATAACGTTCTATGAGCCCGATGCCTATGACAGGCAAAAGCACAGGGACATAGACGACCCGGATTGGGCAAAGGTCGAGGTCTATCCTGCCACAGAGTCCGGTGTCGATGAGGCGCTTGTAGACGCCAAAGGATCCGACCTTATCGTAAAGGCGAGCGGCGTGGGAGCCTTTGACGAGTACCTTGAGAAGGTAGTACTCGACATGCGCTCTCCCGGCAAGCTCGCCGCGTTCTGGGACGTCGACGCCCCGGCAACACTCGAGAGGATGAAAAACGACCCGAAAGACCGCTTCAGGCCGCTTGTCCATGAATACGATTTCATATTCACATACGGCGGCGGCTCTCAGGTCGTGGACGAGTACAAGGGCTTCGGCGCGCGAGAGTGCAGGCCGATATACAACGCCCTTGACCCTGAGACGCACTATCCTGTTACGCCTGTCGAGAGGTTCAGGGCTGATCTCGGCTTTCTCGGCAACCGCATGCCGGACAGGGAGGCGCGCGTGAGTGAGTTTTTCTTCAAGGCAGCCGGGAGGAAACCACGGAAGAAATTCCTTCTCGGCGGCAGCGGCTGGGACGACATCAGTCTCTCCAACGTAGAGAGGCTCGGCCACGTCTATACGCGCGACCATAACGGCTTCAACTCGACCTGCCTTGCCGTGCTGAACATAAACAGGGATTCGATGGCAAGATACGGCTTTTCCCCTCCGACCAGGATATTCGAGGCCGCCGGCGCCGGCGCGTGCATAATCACCGATAAATGGGCGGGCATCGAGCAGTTTCTTGAGCCGGGCAAAGAGGTGCTCGTGGCCCGGAGCGGGGACGAGGTTGCGGAAATACTCGATGACCTTACGGCTGAGCGGGCTGCCGAGATCGGAAGGAACGCCTTCAGGCGCGTCATGTCGGAGCATACGTATACGCACAGGGCCAGAGAGGTCGACGCAACCCTGATCGGGCTTTCTTTCAAGTGAATACATAATCCCGGACTGGACTTATGGCGCTTGGACCTCAGAAGATAGCGATACTCGGCCTTTCAATTACCTCCTCGTGGGGCAACGGCCACGCTACCACCTACAGAAGTCTCGTAAGGGAGCTCTCGGGGCGCGGCCACGAAGTCCTCTTCCTTGAAAAGGACGTGCCCTGGTACAGGGAGAACAGGGACCTCGCAAAACCGCCCTGGTGCAGAACGGGGCTATACTCAAATATGGAAGAGTTGAAAGACTGCTACGAGGCGGAGTTGAGGGAGGCTGATTTCGTCATCATAGGCTCGTACGTTCCCCAGGGCGTCCAGGTTGCTGAATGGGCGCTGAATGCGGCGCGGGGCGCGACCGCCTTCTACGACATAGACACGCCCGTAACGCTCGCAAAACTATGCAGGCGCGATTACGAGTATCTGACCCCGGAGCTGATTTCGCGTTTCGACCTGTACCTGTCTTTCACGGGAGGGCCGATACTCGCGAAGATTGAAAGGGATTACGGGTCTCCGATGGCCAGGCCGCTTTACTGCTCGGTAGACCCGGATTTCTACAGGCCTCTCCAGATGCAAAGGAAATGGGACATAGGCTACATAGGCACATACAGCATGGACCGGCAGGGCGCGCTCGACGAACTTATGCTTGAGCCGGCAAGGAGGCTTGACGGCTGTTTTGTGGTGGCCGGCCCCCTTTACCCGGATACGATAGCATGGCCCGCCAATACGGAAAGGATAGACCATCTGCCCCCGGGACAGCACGCCTCCTTTTACGGCTCCATGGCCTTCACCATGAACATAACGAGGGCAGACATGGTGAGGGCCGGATATTCGCCCAGCGTGCGGCTCTTCGAGGCTGCCGCCTGCGCCACCCCGGTGATATCTGATTACTGGGTCGGCCTGGAGACCTTCTTCAGGCCCGGGGTCGAGATCCTCATCTCCGGGAGCGCCGAGGAGACCATCAGGTATCTTCGGGAGACCCCTGAAGAGGAGAGGCTGAAGATGGGCGAGAGGGCCAGGGCAAGAGTGCTTGCCGGCCACACGGCCTTCCACAGGGTGGACGAGCTCGAGAGCTACATGGGCCGCGTACTCAAAAAACAGGAGGTTCTCAAATGACACACCATGAACCCGGATACTGGTATACGGAAGAAGGGATAAATGTTGGCGCCGGCGAGCGCCTCATATCGGTCGCCCTCGGCGGCCTTCTCGCCGCAAAGGGAGTCCGCAAGGGTTCCTTCGGCGGTCTGCTTACGGCCCTTACGGGCGGCTATCTCATGTACAGGGGGTCGACAGGGCACTGCGCGCTCTACGACCGCCTTGGGGTGAAGACATCAGGCGGCCCCATAGAGATACACGAGAGCATCACCGTAAACAGGCCGGTTTACGAGTTATACGGCTTCTGGAGAAACCTGGAGAACCTGCCGGAGGTGATGAGCCACCTGGAAGAGGTAAAGGTTATAGACTCCAGGCGTTCGCATTGGGGAGCTATCGCGCCCGGCGGAATAAAGGTGGAATGGGACGCCGAGATAACAGACGAGCGCGAAAACGAGTACATAGCATGGAGGTCGTTGCCGTACTCGGACATAGACACCGAGGGTCTCGTCGAGTTCAGAAAAGCGCCCGGAAACAGGGGCACGGAACTCAGGCTCCACATGGCCTACAACCTCCCCGGCGGGGCCCCTCCAGCCGTGCAGAAGCTCCTTGGCACGCTATCGTTCAGGCAGCTCAGGGAGGAGTTGATACACTTCAAGCAGGTCATGGAGGCAAGCGGAGAGCCTTCGGCAGAAGAGCGCGGAAGGTGGCGCGCATCCGGCGAGTAATCCTCCGGGTCTCGCGCGCAAGGGGCATAAGGTGATCCTGTTGCCTTATGCCGTTTTTATGGCAAAGGAGAGTAGATGAAGCTCGTGATATTCGGCCTTACTATGAGCTCGTCATGGGGCAACGGACATGCGACCCTCTGGCGCGCACTTGCTCGCGCCCTTGCCCGGAAAGGGCACAAGGTGGTCTTCTTTGAAAAGGACGTGCCGTATTACGCGTCAAACAGGGACATGACGGAAGCCGCATGGCTCGATCTCGTCCTCTACGGCAGCTGGGAGAATATAAGGAAGAGAGCGGAGGCCGAGCTGAGGGACGCGGACGTGGGCATGGTGACTTCCTATTGCCCTGACGGCAGAGAGGCCGCAGCCCTTGTCCTTTCTTCCGCGGCTCGCATCAAGTGCTTCTATGACCTTGATACGCCGGTTACATTGGCGAACTTGAAAGAGGGCAAAGAGGTAGGCTACCTGCCGGAGGACGGGCTCGGCGGCTTCGATATGACTTTGAGCTACACGGGAGGCCGCGCGCTCGATGAGCTTAAATCCGTTCTGGGAGCCAAAAAGACGGCGCCCCTTTACGGGAGCGTGGACCCGGAGATGCACGGCCCGTCTGACAAGGTGAGCGAGTTCGAGGCCGACCTCTCATACCTCGGGACATTTGCTGAGGACAGGCAGCGTTCTCTGACAGAACTGTTTATAGAGCCCGCCAGACGCCTTCCGGAGAAGAGGTTTGTGCTCGGCGGCTCGCTCTATCCCAGGGACTTTCCCTGGACCGGGAATATCTACTTCGTCTGGCACGTGCCCCCTCCGAGGCATCCGCTCTTCTATTCGTCTGCGAAATGGACCCTGAATGTCACCAGGGGAGCGATGGCAGGGATGGGCTGGTGCCCGTCAGGCCGGCTATTCGAGGCGGCCGCTTGCGGAAGTCCGGTCCTGAGCGATTTCTGGGACGGCATCGAAGACTTCCTTTCGCCGGGCCGGGAGATAGTCATAGTTCGAAGCCCCGAAGAGGTCGTGGATGCGCTCGCAATGAATGAAACCGAGAGGCGCAAGATTGCGGCGGCGGCTCGCGAGAGAGTCCTCGAAGAGCATACCTCGAATGAGAGGGCAGCCGAGTTCGAAAGGATAATGGAATGCGTACTGCAGGGGAAGGAGGAGGCATGTGGGGGATAATCCCTGCCGCAGGCGCAGGGTCGAGGATCCAGCCGCTCGCCTTCTCCAAGGAGCTGCTGCCGGTGGGGAGCAGGATAGAGGGAGAAGAGGAGAGGCCGCGGGCCGTAAGCGAATACCTTATAGATCGGATGGTATGCGCCGGCGCAAAAAAACTCTGCTTTATCATATCTCCGGGCAAGTCCGACATCATGGAATATTACGGCGGCAGAATAGGCGGAGCCGATATCTGCTACATGGTCCAGCCGGAGCCGCTCGGGCTTTGCGATTCGCTCTTCAGGGCCCTTCCGCTGATACAGCCTGACGAGTTCGCGCTTGTGGGCCTGCCGGACACGGTCTGGTTCCCCAGGGGAGGCTTCAACTCATTGGGCGATGAAGGGCTCTCGTTCCTCCTTTTTCCCGTGAGCGAGCCCGAGTATTTTGACGCTGTCGTCCTCGATGACAATGGAGGGGTAGTCGAAATACAGGTCAAGAAAAAGCATGCGTCGAGCAACTGGGTCTGGGGATCGTTCAAGCTCAGGGGCTCTGTCTTCGCGGAGCTTCACAGGCTCTGGCTGGAGCGGGAGAAAAAGGACGAGTACATCGGGACACTCGTAAATGAATATCTCGCAAAGGGAGGCAGGGCTGTGGGAGTAAAGACCGGGAGCTCATACGTGGATGTCGGCACATTGAACGGGTACAGGGAGGCGATAAGGCTCCTCAGTTCGCCTGGAGAGGAAAATGATTAGATGAACGATTCAAGGCAAGAGATAGCACAGCGCGTAGTAGATCTCGGCCCGTGGTTCCAGAACATGGACTTGCGCGGAGTGCAGACCGCGCCGGAGCATTTCCTCGGCGACTACCCCAATGTCAAATGGCAGCGTTTTGCCCACGCGGTGCCAGCTGACCTCGCCGGCAAGAGCGTCCTCGATATCGGCTGCAACGCGGGTTTCTATTCGATAGAAATGAAGAAGAGGGGAGCTGACAGGGTATTGGGGATCGACTTCGACGAGGGCTATCTCAGACAGGCCAGGTTTGCCTCAGGGGTCCTGGGAGCGGACATAGAGTTCAGGCGGATGTCCGTGTACAAGGTTGCTGAGCTGAAAGAAAAGTTCGACGTCGTGCTGTTCATGGGCGTGCTCTATCATCTTCGCCATCCGCTGCTGGCGCTCGACCTGCTCTACGAGCACGTGGCGGCTGACATGCTCGTATTCCAGTCCATGCTGCGCGGCAACAACGGCGTTGAAGAGGTCGAAGACGACTATCCGTTCAGCGAAAGCGGCATATTCGACAGGCCTGCTTTTCCCAAAATGCACTTCATTGAAAATAAATACGCCGGGGACAATACCAACTGGTGGCTGCCGAACAGGGCATGCGCCGAGGCCATGCTCCGGAGCGCCGGCTTTGAAATACTCGGCCGCCCCGAGGGGGAGGTCTTCATCTGCAAAAGGTCTGAAAGGGGGTGGACTGAGCCGTGATAGAAGCGGTCATGTTCTGGAACGAACCCAATAACCTCTCCCACTGGGACTTTCATCTTGACCCGGAATGGAACGCATACGCCGAGATGGTGAAGTTCGCGTCAAAGGCGGTGAGCTCGGAGAACAGCGCCCTTCTGAAGGTGCTCGGCGGCATCTCGCCCATAGACCCCGACTTCATCAGGAACCTCAAGGACAAGGGCGTCCTTGATGAGCTTGATGTCATTGCGGTCCACGGCTTTCCGCTCGACTGGAATCATTGGGCCATACACGAATGGCCGGAAAAGCTCTCTGAGATAAGGACGGTTTCCCGCCTGCCTGTCTGGGTCTCCGAGGTCGGCGTCTCTACATTCGGCGCCGAAGAGGTCCAGGAGTTCGGCCTCAGGCGCTCGGCGGAGCTCCTTATCGGCAGGACGGAGCGCATACACTGGTACAGCCTCTATGACCTGCCTAGGACCTGGCCTGCCACGACCAGGCACAGGGAGGCAGAAGGCTCGGCGTACTACAGGCATTTCTATATGGGGCTCATCCGCGAGGACGGGACGCCCAAGAGGGCATTGAAGCTCTTCCCGGAGTTCGCGCCTGACCTCGGTATTTGCCAGTGGTTCCATTTTGAGGACCACCGCCTCGACGACGCGGTAAAGTGGCTCAAAAGGCTCGGGGTAAAGAAGCTCCGCACCGGACTCAGCTGGGCAGACAGCCTGCGCCCGTTCGCGCTCTCATGGTTCGACAGGCAGATGAGGGCCCTTGAGGACTTCGATGTCACGGTGACATTCTGCTTCACGCCCGAGTCCAGGGGCATAAAGCCGCATCATACGAGTCCGCCGCAGGACCCGGTGGAGTTCGCTGATTTTTGCGCCGCTATGGTTAAAAGATATGCGTGCCAGAGAGTTTAGGTTCATAAGGACCTCCTTTATGGGCTATACCCGCGAGTTCGTGAAGGACATCTTCGGCGAGAAGGTTCTTGTTGCCGCAGCCCACCCTGACGACGAGGTCGCCGGGGCCGGGGCCATGTACAGGTATATAGAGAGGGCGCGCTTCATGCACGTCACTGACGGTGCGCCAAGGGACATGCTCGATGCAATGGCGCACGGGTTCAGGTCAGCAGAAGAGTATTCAGAAGCGAGAAGGAAGGAGCTCATGCGCTCCCTTTCCGTCGTTGGAATAAAGCCGGAAGACTGCTTTCAGGCATGGGTCCCTGACCAGCTCTCAAGCTTCAACCTCGTCAAGATAGCATTAAGGCTCGTGGAGCTGATAAAAGAGATTGAGCCAGAATCCATCCTGGTCCTGCCGTACGACGGAGGCCACCCGGACCATGATTCGGTATGTTTTTCCGTCCATGCCGCGGCAGCGCTCCTCAGGCGAGAGGGCGTCTTGCCGCCGCCCATGATCGAATACCCGCTCTATCATGAGAGGAACGGGCGGTTGTCGGTGATGGAGTTCATACCAAAGGAAGGCTTCGATGACATCACCGTTATCCTGACGGAGGAACAGAAGCGCCTCAAGGCGCAGATGATGGACAGCTTCACGACTCAGGCAGGCCTGCTCAAGAGGTTCCCGCTTGATTTCGAGAGGTTCAGGGCCGCGCCAGCCTATGATTTCACCGCTCCGCCGCACGACGGCGGGCTTCATTATGAGAGGTTCAACTGGGGCGTGGACGGCAGAAAGTGGAGGGAGCTTGCCATGAAGGCGATGGGCGAGATCGGGCTTGAGGGGCCGCTGTGAGCCTCTCGGTCCTCTCGGTCTCATATCCCTTCGCGCAGGTCGGGCCTGACACGGCAGGGGGCGCGGAACAGGTGCTTTTGACGCTTGACAACGCGCTCGTCAAAAGCGGGTGGCAGTCGATAGTGATAGCCCCGGAAGGGTCGAGTGTCCATGGCACGCTGGCGCCTGTACCGCTCGTAAGAGGCAGGATCAACGCAGAGGCCAGCTCTTATGTGCATGAACTTTGCAGGAAGGCCATAAGCTTCGCGCTCAGGCACTGGAAGGTCGATGCCGTGCACATGCACGGGATAGATTTTAATGAATATCTGCCCGATGCCGGCCCGCCTGTGCTTGTAACGCTTCATCTTCCTATTTCCTGGTACTCTCATGAGGCGCTCAAGCCTGAAAGGCCGCTTACATTTTTCAATTGCGTCTCAAAAAGCCAGATGAGCGCCTGTCCTCCTGACGTAAAGGCGTTTTCAGCGGTTTCCAACGGAGTACCGCTTGAGCGATTCGCCTCCCGGGTGTCGCGCAGGGGTTACGCCCTTTCGATCGGAAGGATATGCGCCGAGAAGGGCTTTCACCTCGCCATTGACGCGGCGAGAATGGCGCGCACCAGGCTTATACTGGCCGGAGTTGTATTCCCGTACGAGGCGCATGAGGATTATTATAATTCCGAGATAGCTCCGCGAGTGGATAATGACTGGTGCTGGTTTGCGGGGGCAATCGGCTTTGAGAGGAAGCGGCGGCTCCTTGCGGGCGCCAGGTGCGTGCTCATTCCGTCGCTGGCGCCTGAGACAAGCTCGCTTGTGGCGATGGAAGCGCTTGCGTCAGGCACTCCGGTCATAGCGTTTCCCGGCGGGGCGCTGCCGGAGATAATCGAGCACGGCAGGACGGGCTACCTCGTAAAGGACAAGTTCGAAATGGCCGAGGCAATAGCGCATATAGGAATGATATCGCGCGATGAATGCATGGCAGCCGCGAACAGGTTTTCATCAGCCGGGATGGCGGAGTCATACTTCGACATCTATCGAAAAATAACTGAATTCAAGCGAAATGGCGGGAGCGATGTACGGTGATTTCCAGATAGAAGAGATAACGGGGCTCGGCGGGGTTAAGGCGCTCAGCCCTGAATGGGACAATCTTTTCGATTTGTGCGTGGAAGCGACCCCGTTTCAGTCGCCCCGGTGGCTTGTCCCCTGGTGCGCTCACCTCGGGGCCGGAGATCCTTATGTGATTGCGCTGAGGATCAACGGCGCCCTCGCGGGCATCGCCCCTTTCATGCTTAAAGGCGATGAGCTTGTCTTCATGGGAACCGGTGTCTCGGATTACCTTGATATCCTGATGAAGCCGGGTTTGGAGCGCGCTGGGGCTTTTGCCGTAATAGAGCGCCTTGCCGCCCGGCAGGAGCTCTGGAGGAGATGCGACCTTCAGGAGCTTAAACCCGGCTCAGCGCTTTTATCGACCGGGCTTCCGTCCGGCATAAGGTCGCGGATTATGGAACGGGAGCCTTGTCTTTATCTGGAGCTTCCACCCACGATCGAGGAGTTTGCCGCCATGCACCGGGTCAATCGAAGAGCCGGGTCTGCGCGCGCCAGGGCAAGGCTCGAGCGGAGCGGCTTTCTTACCATAGAGACCGCTGATAAGGCAAGGCTGGAGGGCTTTATAGATTCTTTCTTCACGCTCCATGCAAAGAGATGGGCCTCCCTTGGCCTGCCCGGCGTGCTCAAGGGACCTGAAATAATGTCTTTTCATACGGAGGCCGCTCGCGGCCTGCTCGGATCAGGCATGCTCCGTCTCTACAGGATGAGATACATGGGCTCTGACATGGCTGCGCTCTATTGCCTGTTCCGGGGAAAAAGGGTCTACGCCTACCTGAGCGGCTTTGACCCCGCGCTTTCAAAGCTCAGCCCCGGGACGCACATACTGAAGCACGCAGCGGAGGACTCGATAAGGTCAGGGGCCAGGGTGCTGGACTTCCTCCGTGGAGGCGAGGGTTATAAATACGCATGGAGGCCGAAAGAGGAGAGGAACCTGAATATGGTCCTGGAGAGGGCATGAGCGCCGGCAACTATGACTTGCTTTCATGGTTTTATGAAAGGCACTGGGGAAGCGAGTTCAGGTTCCACGCCTTTGCAATGGATGCGCTTGAGTCAATGCTGCTGCGGGAACTGACCGAAGGGGCAAGTATCCTCGACCTCTGCTGCGGAGCCGGACACATCGTCTGCGCTCTCCATGAACGCGGGTTTTCGGTCACCGGCACGGACCTGTCAATCGAGATGCTTAAATTTGCCAGATCAAAGGCCAGTCAGGCCCGTTTTTTCGCGGCGGATGCCAGGGACTTTTCGACAGCAAGAAAGTTCGATGCGGTCGTATCCACATTCGACAGCATCAACCACATACTCGACCCGGCTGACCTGATGCTTGTCTTCAGGAGCGTCCATGAGGCACTTGTTCCCGGGGGGGTTTTTGTTTTTGACCTGCTTGAGGAGGAGGCATACAAAGAGGCCTGGGCCAAATCCGGTTTTTTTGTGGAGCACGATAACGCCTGCATGTTAAGGGGCTCCTATGACGCGAATTGCCGGAGAGCAAGGGTCGAGCTTACCCTCTTTCGTCTTGATGGCGGATGGACGAGGTCGGATGTGACCATCTTTGAGAGATATTACCCGGTCGATGAGGTTGCCGCGGCGCTTGCATCGTGCGGGTTCGAAGGAGCAGAGGTTTTCCGGGCAAACATGGATTTTCATATGCCGGTTGACGCCGGAATAGGCAGAACATTCATAAAGACAAGGAAGGTCAGGAAATGATCGTCTACAGAAAATCGGAGTACGACACTGTTACCCTCTCTTTCGCAAAAGAGCTGCTGACGCTTGCAGAGAGCGTACAATCCGTAAAGACGCATGAATTGGCCGCTGAGCTTCTTATTGAGTTCGGCAGGTTCGAGTCGGGCGTGGCAGACAGCCTTTTTCCCGAAAAGGACGGCGTTAACGAGATAAGCGCCGCGCTGAGAAGGGCGTCGATCGCCGCAGGACACGTATTCGGGGCGTCCTGGGAAGAGAAGCCGGAGGAGGTCTCAGTCTGGGCAGGAAGGCTTAAAGCATCGCTCGCGAGGATCCGGCAAATGCCTCTGCCCGCGAGGATAAAGACGCGCATCCCTGAGGGCTACGCTCATTACGGGCTCTTCCCCGAGGTATATCTGGCCGCCGCAAGGAAATTCCATGAAGAGCGCAAGCCCGCTGACGTGGTATGCATAGGGCTCAGGAGCATCGGCGCCAGCCTCTCTTCAGTAATTGCCGCGGAGCTCGAGTCCCTCGGCTCAACCGTCCTGTCATTCACGCTCCGGCCCAGGGGCCATCCGTTCAAGAGAAAGGCTGTGCTTACCGCCGAGCTCGAAGAGATAGCCGCGGGCCTCAGGACCAGCGTCTTTGTTATAGCTGACGAGGGGCCGGGCCTGAGCGGTTCCTCTTTCTCTTCGGTTGCCGAAAAGCTCTCCAGGCTCGGTATTCCCGACGAGAACATCGTCCTTTTCCCGAGCTGGGACCCGGACGGAGCTGACTTCGTCTCGAAAGAGGCGAGGCGGAGGTGGGGCTTGCATGCCAGGTACGTCTCATATTTCGAGGATGTCTGGCTGCCCTCCGGCAGGCTTCAGAGGGAAGCGGGCCTGGATGCGCCTCTTCAAGACATATCGGCAGGCATGTGGAGAAGGCTCTTCTGGAGCGAACACGATTACCCCGCCGCGCACCCGCGCCATGAGCGCAGGAAATATCTCTCCGGCGATCCTTCAAGGGGAGGCGCTTACATGCTGAAGTTCGCTGGCCTCGGCAGGTACGGCGCCTCGAAGATGGAAAGGTCCGCCATGCTCTCCGAGGCGGGGCTTACGGAACCCGTGGAGCGCTTCACGAACGGCTTCATCGTCACCAGGTTCGCCTACGGCAGGCCGGTTGCCGAAAGGGAGATGAACCAGCTCCTTCTCGATGAGATGGCTCGGTACTCGTCATTCCTGAAGCGCAATTTCAGGTCCTCCCGGAAAATGAGCTTTGAGGAGTTCCTCGGCATGATAAGCCGCAATATCACGCTCGGGCTTGGAACGGACTGGGGCGATAAGGCCGGGGCGCTTGAGCGGCTGGAAGGGGTCTTTGAGAGTTCGGAGGCGGTGCATACGGACGGCAGGATGTTCCCGTTCGAATGGATACTGACGAAAAAAGGCTACAGAAAGACCGACTGCCTTGACCATCACCTTGACCAGTTCTTTCCGTCGAGCCAGGACATTGCCTGGGACCTTGCAATGGCAACCGTGGAGTTCGAGATGAACCCGATGGAGCAGAATTATTTCATCTCCAGGTATTCGGCGGCGTCCGGCGACGGCGTCAGCCAGGAGAGGCTCAGGCTCTACACCATAGCTTACCTCGCGTTCAGGCTCGGCTACACGGCCTTCGCCTCGGAAGAGCTTGCAAAGAGCCCGGAAGGGCCGAGGTTCAGCTCCCTTGTCCACCGCTATTCGTCCAGGCTCAAAAGGGAGCTCCTCTGGCTTGCCGATTAGCATGAAGATAGACCTGCATAACCACGCGTTCACGCACGAGAGCTCGTCCTTGCCGGAGGAGGTAATAGAGGCCGCCATAGCCGCCGGCCTTGACGGAATAGCCTTCACCGAACATAATTCGTACTCCGCGACGAAAAGGGCGCGGGAGCTCCAGGAGAAATACTCAGGCCGGATACTCCTGTTCAGGGGCGCCGAATATGACGCCAGGGAAGGGCACGTGCTGATCTTCGGCATAAGCGGCAACAGCTTCCTGGACCTCGGCATGTTCGCGCCGCTCGATGAGCTTATCCGGCTCGTCACGCCGGAAGGCGGGGCGGTCATAGTGGCCCATCCATTCAGGGGGTGGGGGCATTTCAAGGCCGACCTGGACGCGGTGCACGGGATATGCGCTGTGGAGGCATTTAACGGCCACAATACCCCTGAGGAGAACCAAAAGGCTTTCGAAGTCGCGGCCTCCCTCGGCATCCCGACTACCGGCGGCAGTGATTCGCACGGCAAGGAAGACGTCGGAAAGTGCTACACGGAGTTCGCCGACGCCGTTACTCACGAGAACTTCATCCAGCTTCTGAAAGGCGGCCGCTACCGCGGCGTATGCGCGAGGCCATGAGACTGCCAGCCCTGTTGATTATACTGATCATCTCTTCAATGCTCCCCGGGTGCTGGAAGCAGGGCAACGGGATAAGGGTATCGAGCGCCGTTCTCTACGGGGACGGAGATAACGCAGCGCTCACCATTGCCGAGACCAGGCCCGGCGCGCTCAAAGAGGCGCTCCAGAGCGCCAAACTCTCGGTCGTTCACAGTAAAACCGGCGTGCGCATAAGCTTCCCGCTTGTAAGAGATCTTTCCGCCGGAGAGTTCTCCTTCCCGAATCCCGGCAGGCTCTTGAAGAAAGGCGATTCCATAATCGTGGTCATCGGAAAATTATCTTCAGCCCCCGCCGTCATCGAGTAAAAAAACTCCCAAAGCAGATTGACAAGCTCATGTCTTCGGGTAGAGTTACTTACATAAAGCCGTTGACAGACCTTTCCTCACATCCGTAGATGTGATCCGTAATCTCCAGATAAAAAACAGTAAAAATCCGTTGAAAAAAAGGCAGGGCTGTCGAGCTCTGCCCCGCGCCCATCATTTCAACTCAGGTCAACTCAGGATTCTTCCGGGGTGGTAAGACATAGGTCATTATCCAATATATGCATCTATTCAACTACCAGGCAGTTGACCCATCCGGCAGGGAAGTAAGGGGCACGCTCAAGGCCGAAAACGAGCAGGACCTGCTGAAGCGTCTGCGCTCGATGGGCTACTACCCGGTGAATGTCGGCCACGCTGCGGCGGCTCTCGGCGCGCCCGCGTCCGCTCGCTTGAGCTTCTTTTCAAGAAAGAAGGCCACCGGCGCTCAGGTGGCTGCTTTCACACACCAGCTCGCGAGCATGCTCGAGGCAGGCGTACCCCTGGACAGGTCGCTAAGGCTCCTCCGCGAACTCGAAGACTCAGGGCGATTGAAGGAAATAATAAGCGACCTGTTGAAAGGCGTGCAGGGCGGCAGGTCCTTTGCCGAGAGCCTCTCCCGCCACGGCGTCTTTCCCGCGATATTCGTCAATACGGTTAGGGCAGGCGAGGCCGGGGGCGCGCTCGAAGCCTCGCTCAAAAGGATGAACGCCTACCTGGAAGATACGGAGCGTGTAAAGGACGAGATAAAATCGGCGCTCATATATCCGCTCCTCCTTGCAATGATCGGCGGCGCTGCCGTCATCTTCATGCTCCTCTTCGTTGTACCCAGATTCGCGGTGTTATTTGAAGACCTCGGCGGCGCAGCGCCCTTACCCGCGCTCATGCTCCTCGAGGCCAGCAGGATCCTCTCATTATATTTCTGGCTCCTGCCTGCCGGCCTTCTTCTATTCTGGCTCGGCATAAAGAGGTTTTCGGCGACTGCAGAGGGCAGGACCAGGCTCGATGCCGCAAAACTCAGGCTGCCCCTCATCGGAGGAATCCTGCGGAAATCATCCGTCGCGCGTTTTTCAAGGACGCTCGGTACGCTGCTTCAGTCGGGCCTCCCCATAATGGAGGCCCTGGAGCTTTCGGCAAAAACGGCAGGCAACATGGCGCTGGAGAAAGAGATAGCCCCTGCGCTCGACGGCGTAAGAAAGGGCATGGGCGTTGCCGGGCCCCTCGCCGCGACCAACGCCTTCCCGAAGCTCGCCTCCCACATGATCTCTGTCGGCGAAGAGACAGGCAGACTCGGCGAGATGCTCTTGAAGCTCTCTGACAACTACGACCGCGAGATAAAGACATCCATCAAGCGGGCTCTCTCGACGCTCGAGCCCGCCATAATACTGGTCATGGCTCTCATCGTTGGCTTCATCGTCGTCTCCGTCCTCCTCGCGGTAACGAGCCTCAATGAAATTCCGATGTAATGGAGACTTTATGGAAAGGATAAAGAGGCCGCATTTCAGCCCGCAAACGGGATTTACGCTCGTCGAGCTCATTGTCGTAGTCCTCATTATCGGTCTCCTTGCAGCGCTGGTCATGCCGAAGTTCTTCGGCAAGGTCGAGCAATCGAGGATGAAGGCCGCGCAGGCGCAGATAGAGCTCTTCGGCGCGGCCCTCGACCTGTTCCGTCTCGATGTCGGAAGATACCCGACTACGTCCGAAGGGCTTGCCGCATTGAGGGACAGCGGGGCCGGGACCGGGAAGTGGAGGGGGCCGTATCTCAAGAAAGAGATACCCAAAGACCCCTGGGGCCGCGAATTCGCCTACAGGTATCCGGGAGAGCATGAGGAATACGAGATAATCTCATACGGCTCTGACGGCTTTGCCGGAGGAGAGGGCGAGGCAGGAGACATCGTAAGCTGGAAGGGGCTCGATTGAAAAATGAACACGGAGAGCGGCTACACACTGCTTGAACTTCTTCTCGTGCTTGCCATCATCGGCATAGCCGCGGCCATTGCCGCGCCTACTTTTTCAAGGGGCCTCGACGGCTTTCGCGCGAAATCCGCGGTGCGGCTCATGAAGTCAGGGCTCGACGAGGCAAGGACGAGGGCCATACGGGAAAAGGGGTTGCATTACGCGGTCTACAACGGCAAGTCCCTCTCGCTGAAGGACGAGTTTGGATGGACAAGGCATATCTCCCTGCCCGAGGGCATTGAATCGGCGGAGAGGCCTGTAGCCGTATTTTACCCCACAGGCTCGACGAACGGCGCCGAGTTCGAAGTGAGGTACGGAAGCGGCGCGTACAGGCTCGTGCTCGAAGGCTCGGGCAGGTCATGGGTGGCGAAAATACAATGAAGGCAGAGAGCGGATTTACATTGATAGAGGTCATGGCCTCCATGGTCATACTCGGGCTTGCGATAGGCGCGCTCCTCGGGCTTATCTCAGGGGGCTTGAGGCTTGCGAGCGACATGAAGGAGAAGACCGACCTCGTGCTTGCCGCGAAGGCGAGGCTAACTCAGGCCATGTCAAGCGAGAGCGTGATGGAGGGAGCGGCAGCGGGGCGCACCAGGGAAGGGATAGAATGGAGACTGGAGATAGTGCCGTTCGGGGCCCAGGACGGAAGGCCGCGGGTCTTTGAGGTCGCGGTCAGTGCAAAAGACCCTGTCTCCGGCAGCGAGTTCTTTCTAACAACACTGAGGACTGCCCTTGAAAAGCAATAATAAAAAGGGCTTCACGCTCGTCGAGGTCATTATCTCGACTGCGATTGTCGCCGTAGTGGCGCTTATCGCCCTGGCCTCGTTGAGGTTTGCTCTGGGCGTATGGGACAGGGGGGCGGAGGCCGCTGAAGAGGCAGCCGTAAAACGGTATTTCTCTGGAGAGTTCAGGAGACTGGTGGCTTCGGCCTATCCCTGCGAAGACGAAGACGGAGAGATACTCTTTCACGGCGAAGAGAGCTCTCTTTCATTTGTTTCGGCAGGCAGGACCGCTTCAACGGGCATGCCCTGGGGCGGGGTAAGGCTGCTTGAGTATTCAATGGATGAAGGCAGGCTCTTCCTCAAAGAGGCTCAGGTCCCGTACGCGCCCTTTGCCGCCGCCCGGCCATCTCTGATAACGGCCTGCGCCGAAAGGGTCGAGTTCTCGTACCTGGGCCTCTCCGGTTGGGAGAGGGCCTGGGACGCCGCGGAAGAAAAGAGGCTTCCGAAGGCAATAAGGGCGGCTGTATATCTTTCAAATAAAAAAAAGCCGCTTATTTTCGAGGCAGGGATAAATACAGGCAAAGGGGAGCAGGAGGCCCGATGAGGAGCCCTTCATGCCAGAGGGGGATGTCGCTTGTTCTGGTGCTCTGGCTTCTTGCGCTCCTCCTCCTTATTGTGCCCGGGTTCGTTTATACGATGAGGGTCGAGAGCGCCGCGACAGCGAGCTTCCAGGACGAAGCCTCTGCCTGGGCCCTTTCGGTCGCGGGCATAAACAGGGCTGCCGCCGAGATATCCGCTGACTACGGCCTTGTGGCCGTTGGCGAGGACGGTATTGTATTCCTCAAGAACACGGACGCAGGATACAAGCCCCTCCCGGCGGAAAGGGAGTTCGGTCTGGGCAACGGCACCGTCCGTTACACAATAGAGGACGAGCGCGCGAAGATAAACCTGAACGCCGCGGAGCGGAGCGCAATCTCCGGGATACTGCGGCTCACAGGCGTGGACGCTGCCGCGGGGGACATCATCGCAGACTCTCTTCTCGACTGGAGGGATGAGGACCACGAGTTCCTCCTGAACGGCGCCGAGGACGACTATTACGCGGGGCTCAGGGAGCCGTACGGGGCAAAGGACGGGCCGATGAATTTCACGGAAGAGCTTATGCTCGTGAAGGGCATGAACTTATCCATATATTACGGCTCGTCCGGTATCCCGGACTGGATGGGCGCTGAAAGGGAAGGCTCGTACGACGGACTGGAAATGTATGTGACCGTCTACGGCGACAGCAGGATAAACATCAATACCGCCGGGGAGCCCGTGCTCGAGGCCACGTACGGCAAGGGCATTGCGAACGAGATAGTCCTTAAGA